>Ga0302140_10001771_pt1 | contig 28360 bp, 26 predicted proteins | sample I_Bog_E1_1_FD_202095 | JGI IMG/M metagenome (GOLD analysis project Ga0302140, IMG submission 202095) | Peat permafrost microbial communities from Stordalen Mire near Abisko, Sweden - I_Bog_E1_1 | ecosystem: Environmental > Terrestrial > Soil > Wetlands > Peat | place: Sweden: Abisko, Stordalen... | reverse complement strand
TTTCGCTCCGTAGAGGAGTAGCCTCGCGGTTTTTTCATCGATAATCCATGTGTTTGAGATGTGGCGCAGGCTCGGGGGTCCCTCTACCCTGTTCATTTCAATATTAAAAACACATACAATCATCAGTTTTGATAAACGTTTTTTTTATGCGATGGGTTCCGTGCAAACGGAACTGGTCAGCAGTGTATCCGCTGGTTACTCAGAGTCAGTCACGGTATTGGCAATACTCATAATGCTGATGATGTTAGTCAATCCAGTGCCGCCAGGGGAGCTCTCAATCGATTCTTTTTATAGCTCGAATAATTAGTCATCCCTCAGCAGTTCCTCATGCGTTTCTGATGTCCCGCCTTTTAAGCTTGCACTGAAACCGAAACTGACGGGACTTATGAACATCGCACATATAGGCAACGCGATCCTTCGTTTGGCGATCCGCCAGAACCTGGTCAGTTTTCCCGCACAGGTACCCGCTTTCATGAAGCAGCGGCAGTCCGGAGATACGCAGGAACGTATCGTGCAACTGTACTTTGTGCGCGGCTGGCCGATCAGAAGTATTTGCGATCGTTATCGAATTAGTAAAGCCATGGTGCAGAAAATGCTTTCCGAATGGCGAATGCGCGCCATCGCGGGTGGTTATATACAGGACATTCATCCGGAAGTAATCGATGTAATGGCCGCGGAACTGGAAGTCAGGCACCGCGAAGCGCTCGTTGGCCTCTTAGATACACAGTTCCACCAGGAACAGATTCATCCGAACCAATTTCATCCGGAGATGACAGGGGCGGAAGTTGCAGCGCTTGCGGAACTCGCGGAAGCAGCCATGGATTCCTCAAAGATCTCATGGCCCATTCTTCCCGGCCGGGCTCGCCCTGACTCTCCGGTTTCTGTCGCAGGGGGACGTTAAGTCATGGCGATCGGACAGGCATACTATCCACCGCTGCAGAGTCAAAAAGTGGCCCAAACAAACAGACCTGAAGGCAAATTGCTGATCGTCGATGACGAATCATCGGTGCGGCGGGCGCTGCACAGCACACTGTACAGTCTTGGTTTCGACATCGGCGAGGCTGCCAGTGGCGACGAGGCCATAGCCCTGTGTCGAATTGTGCGTTACGATGCCGTCCTGCTGGATGTCAACATGCCCGGCAAAGGTGGAATTGAAACCTGTGCCGAACTCCGTCGTCTGTTGCCTCGCGTCGCCATCCTCATGCTGAGCGTGAATGACGATCAGGAGCGTAAAGTCGAGGCCCTCGAAGCCGGCGCCGACGACTATGTCACCAAGCCGTTTCATATGCGCGAACTCACGGCGCGCATTCGCGCTGCTCTCCGCCGCGCTCGTACCGCGGCTGCCCAGAGCGAAGAGATTATTGTGATCGGTGAGATATCGCTGAACCCGGCGCGCCGCCTGGTGACTAAATCAGGCCGCCCGATTCACCTCACTCCGAAAGAATTCGACCTGCTGCACCACCTGATGTCTCATCCTGGCCTGCCGATTACGCATGCCCGATTACTCCATGTAGTCTGGGGCGCTGAATACGCAAGTCAGGTTGAGTATCTTCGAACCTTTGTCCGGCAACTGCGCAAGAAACTGGAAGACGACGCAGGCTCGCCTCGTTACGTTCTTACCGACAGCCACATTGGATACCGTTTCGCGGATCCTTCCGAATGGCCGCAGAAGCCGGATACCCCCGGTCTGCTTATGCGGGATCCCATCTCCGACCTCCCTGTGCTCTGAAGCGCGCCGTTGGTTGTTACTTGGTGTAATATCCGGAGCGAGCATAAGCCCGGACGTCCGATGTTTTTACCGCTACCTTGATCGAGTGCCATTTGCCCGTATCGTTTCTGCCCGCATCGTTTCTAACCGCATCGGTAACGGCGCCGGGGACATAGCCGATCAGATACTGATCGCGCATCACGCGTCCCATCCGGCCCGCTACCTCGAGGGCTTCCGCGCTGTCGTGAACCACCATCTGAATTCCGCCCGTCTTCTTCGACAGTTCTTCCAGAAAGAAGATACCGTCGCGCTCTTCTTTGAGTTCGATCGGTTTCTTGTTACGTGGCGGATCGAAAACCGAAATTGAATAGATCTGCAGGTCGGCTTCGACGGCCGCGGACATCAGTTCACTTGCCGTATAACGGCTGTGGTTGTCCATACCGTCGGAGATAACCAGAATCGCTTTGCGGCCCTGATGCGCCGAACGCGTCTGCGCCAGCGCCGCATAGATCGTGTCCACCAGTGCCGTGCTTCCACCTGACTGCGCAAACAAGGCTTGACTTAGCAGCGTATCGAAGTTTCTGGTGAAGCCGGATTCCCGGTTAGGACGCGCCCCGACCGTAAATAGAAACGCTTCGTCTTCGGGATTGCACACATCGAAGAACGTGCGCAGAGTGTTCTTTGCTTCCCCGAGAACTCGCTGCATGCTGCCGCTGGTGTCAAGCACAACGCCGAGAGAAACGGGCACGTCCTCTTCGCCGAAGGCCGTAATCTGCTGCGGCGCATTGTCCTGCGTTACGGCGAACGCCTCGCGCCTCAATCCGCTGACGAGGGCGCCTTTCCGGTCCATCACCGTGGTGGGAACAAGCACCACCCGTGCATCCGAGTTGAAGCGGGCATTCGTGGGCGTCAGGGCATTGCTGGGAATAACGGTGCTTTCTCCCGCCTGCCCGAGGGCCAGGGATAGTGAGAGTGCCAACGCCAGTCCAACTGCCAGTAAAGGTGCGCGACTTACTAAGTACGCTCTACCGATGATACGCATAAGTGCTCCGACATTGAGTGTGACTCTGTAGTCGTGAGCAAGGCATGAGTGAAAACTGAAGGCTTCCCTGATGTCGGCGCAATAATTTTTATGGTGTCAATAGGCTAATTTCATAACACCATCATGTAACCGGAACACCTCGGCAGCATTTAACATGTAAGTATGGATGTCATTCGCAGTTGTGATCCCTCGGCCCGTGATTTCGGTCGACGTCGTTTTCTGAACCGCTTTCTGCTGGGCCCGATAGGGTCGGCTGCGCTGCTTGCTTACGCGCCTGAGATGTTTGCCGCATCGGATTTCTGGAATGCGAAAGACCCTTCCACCTGGACGGAAGAAGAGATCAGCATGTTGACAGTGAAATCTCCCTGGGCTAAAGCCACGGTGGCCATGTCCAAGGGCACCGATGATCTGACCAGCCGCGAGGCTGGGCCATCGTCGGGGAGAGGGGGAGGAGGCAATTTCCGCCGAAGGTCCAGCCCGAATTTGATCATTCGTTGGGAGAGCGCCCAGCCGATTCTCGATGCCCTCCACGCATCAATTCCCGCGGAGTTCGAAGGCCATTACGTGGTGAGCGTTACCAATCTCACGGGCCCGGCTCCGCGCCCTGCGCGCGGTGGTGAAGCGGCGCCTGATGAAGACCTCGAGCGATTGCAGGTTGGCGCATTGCTTACGGCCAAAGGTAAAGATCCAGCCGAAGCGGGGATTGCCCGTCGAACCCGTATTGGTTCGGTGCTTTTCGGGTTTTCCAAAGATTCTCTCAGGTTGACTTCGAGCGATCGGGAAATTCTTTTTACCCTGGATACCGGCCCCATGAACATTATCGCCAAATTCGACGGCAAAGACATGACTTACCACGGCAAACTGGCTGTCTAAGGCGAACTCGAAGTGGCTTAGTCGGTGGGCCGCGGAAGCTGCGGTTCACCCCGGATTTGCAGGTCGTTAATAGATGTAAAAAATCCGGCTACGACAAGGCAGGCGACCTGCGCCCGCGCTACTTATTGTTGGTGGTTTGCAGGTGCCCGTCGAAAGGCTCCGGCACTCGGGTGTCGACGCAGGGAGCGGCGCCGGCGGGTGATGCCGGAACGTCGAACATCATCGTATTGGTCCGGACCGTACCAGTCCAGAGTCCGCCAAAACTGGCCCAGCGGTCGGACAATTTCGCCTCCAGAGCGGGGTCGAGTTCCTGGTGTTCGAACTGCAGCCGGATATATACCCGATGGCCTCTGAGATCGGGATCGTGACGAAACAGAGTCTTGTGGTTCACAGGCAGCTCAACCTCCTCCTCCACCAGCGGAAACTCCGTGGTCTTGCCAGCCGGAATGATGCGGAAGACGTCATTGGCCGGACTGACCGGGTTCTCCGGATTGACGTTGGCCGGGAGCATTTTCATCTCCGTTACATATGTATCTTCAAAGGATCGGGAAGGCTGCGGTGCTACCTTCATGGCTCCTGGGTGCAGGGACGTATACACGGCGAGTTCACGGCCCAACGGCAGAATCATCGGCCGCGTTCCGGTGTTGCGATAAACGATCTGCATTTTCAGTTTCAGGACGAGGTAAGACGGCGGAATACGCTCCACCTCAAGCGCCCGGGAATGAGCAAAACAGTAATTCGCCGCAGTGATCCTGGCGAGCGCCTCTGGTTCTCCGAGCTCGGTTCCCCGCAGCTCCGCGGCCTTGAGACTGGCGGCGGGAAGACTGGCGCCGGCACAAAGGCAAATCGCGATGGCCGATTTCAAAAATCCGATTTTGCTGATCATAAATTTAATTTATAGCTCCGGAATTCATAGCTCCAGCTTGCCCTGAAATTGCATCTGGGGCGGATAGAAGTACACCGCCACCGCGATTCTGCCAACCTGCGCATCGAACTCGATACGGGGGTCATCCGCGGTGATATGAGTGGAACGCGGAAAAAAATAAACCACCGTGGCTATTCCATCGCCGTTCTGAATGACAGCGACGCGGGAGGGCTTGACTTCCTTGCTCCCGTCCTTGCCCTCGATCTTCAGTGTGGAAATTTTCCTGAGTTCGCCGGGCAGGTCTTTCCACTCATACTTGTCAATATTCGCCAGTTTGAGGGACACGTCATACACTGCAATCGCATATTCTTCGCCATCGATATCTGCCACACCCGGCTCCGAGCTTTTGAATTCCGCGCCGCGGATGGGAAGCGCGCTCTCCCACCTGATGGGTAGCTTATCCGCCAATGTCTTTGGACCCCGGGTGGGATGGGGCGAGGCGCCTTTAGCTCCCACAACACTGAAATCTTTGAGGCGATCGAGCTGCATGCCCTGGCCTCCGCCCTGCGCGCCGATGTTACCGCCATCGCGACGCTCAAAAGCAGTCAGTCCGGGCAGGAGTGTGGGCGGGGCCATTTTGGCCCAGGGCGACTCGAAGAGAACCTGCGCTGCGTCCTTCTCGTTCCATTCCGCCACACGTTTCGTGGCCCATGCGGGCGGTGCGTCGCTGGGCTCCGCAGCCGCGAGGAGAGTAAGGGAAAAAAGAATTACGCCGAATTGCAGATTTCGGAACATCTGTAATGCACCTCTGTAATACAAATCCGTATAACACCTTATAAGACCACTGCACGTGGCAAGGCGCCTTGAGAGCGCTCTGCCACGTGCAGCCGACAACAGTTACCCTGCGATCGAACTACAGGTGAACCATCAGAGCGAAGATGAAGCGCCTCTCTGATTTTCTGAGGTCCGGTTGCCACAGCGATCCGTCCGAGTTGTAGACCAACGAGCCCGGAGCGCCCTGGTTGCCGCCGGGAGGAGTAATGCCGCCCGGTCCTGTGAAGTACGGCACGTTGGCTCCGCGCTGGGTGAATCCAGCTTGCCAGGTGACGAACTGACTTGGCATCCAGTCGACGCTGGCCTGGAAGTCATAGGCCGCGAAGTTCTGTCCCGGGTTGCCGAATTTAGTGAAGTAAGGCGATCCGCTGATTGCGGTTGCTCCGTTAACCGGAGGCAACAGCACCAGATAGCCGCCCGGATTGGAAATCCAGCCGCCACCGAAGGTGAAGGCGTACTTGTCTTTGTCGAACCAGAAGCGCTGGTAAGCCATGGCTCCGATAAAGTTCTGGGCGTATACCGGGTTTCCCGCGTACTTGCCGGTCGTGTGGTTGGTGAAGCAGGCCACCTGGGGGGCCGGCGTCGTTCCGGCCACGACCACTTGGCCGCCGCCGGTTTCGCATCCGATGTCGGCGGTGAAGGTCATCGCCGCGCGGTGCATCAGCTTGTTGGGATTCTCATATTCCTTCCACTCAAAGCTGTCGTCCTCGTGGAGGCGCGTGCGGTGAGTGTTCAGGGTATCCTGGCCGAGTGCGTAGGTGTTCCACACGAAGTCCAGGTTGCCGGTCGGCCGCCACAGGATCTGGCCGCCGATACCGGGCTTGCCATTGAACTTGCCGTATGACTGCCAGCCGTTGATGACCCAGGGTTCGATCTTCAGCTTATTCGTGGGGAACCACTGAGCGCGGGCGCCGTTGAAGAACCAGGGCGTATTCGACGAGACGTAGGAGGGCTGATACGTCCAGTTGTCAAAGCTGTAGTAGCTGAAAAGCCCGATAAAAGACATGAAAATCCCAGCCTGGATGTTGAGCCCATGCTGCACGTCCATGTGATAACCGGCATAACCTTCCGAGATGTAGCGATAGGCGTTCGCCAGATCCCATTGGCCGACGTTCGGGCTGGCGTCGTTGCGCGGCACGGCCGTGGCATCGCCGCCGATCTGCATCAGGACTCTGCCCTGCATATGATCCCAGTGGAAGTCGCCGCCGAAGTTCAATGCCTGAAGCACGACTTCTCCGGTTCGGGTACCTTCCGTGGTTCCATCGAGAGTGTGATCGATCGGGTGCCACAGGTCATAGATGTAGTTGGTGTCCCAGCGGAATTCTCCGGAGAAATACTTGCCGTCGAAAACCGAGTCATGATTGCGCGGGACCGCCATCATCCAGGTAAAGTCCGCAAAGGCGAACGGGGTCGCAAGGTCGACGGGCGCTGCGGCGGGAGCGGCGGGAGCAGCCGCAGCCGGAGGAGCACCAGCCGCCTGGGGCGAAGGAGTGTCGGGGCCGGGAGCGTCGGCGCTGGGTCTGTCGAAAGCGCTGGCCGGTGGAGGGGTCAGCGAAGCCGTCGTGACCTCGTTGTCTGTCGGCTCTTTAGTGGAGGCCGAACGCTGGGGAACAATGTCCCGCTCCAGCCGCCTGATGAAGCTGGCGTTGGCAGCGTTAGTCGCTGATGTGTTCGATGCCACGGTCGGGGCGTCCGCTGCAGGAGCCGCGGGTACGGCTACAGGCGCCGGTACGGGGGGCGCCGGTGTTGCCGATGAGATTACAGCGGGAGCCGGCGCCAGACTGGGGGCCAGGATATCCGCTCTTGTGGCTCGGCCGGTTACTACTTCGACCGAAGCTACGGTTATGTCGCCGGACTTTTCAGTCTGGGCGACGAGTTTGTAAATTCCGGGCACAACGTCGGAAAAGGAGTAGATTCCATCGCTGCCGGAAAAGGTTGTACGGATCGAATTGCCGTCGAGCTTAGTCGCCGTGATCATGGCGCCGCCAAGAGGCGCCTTACCTGGATCCCTGACGACTCCAGCAATCGTTCCGAAGGTTGTCTGTGCATTCAGCGCTGCTGCTGAAAAAAGCAACACGGCTGATATCAGAAACGTTCGTTTATTCATAAGGTAGAGGTCCACCGTGGAGTCGAGTGTAAAAGGACTGAGATGAGGAAAGCATATGTTTTACATGGGCACTCCATTCATTCAGGATCATAATTTCGATGAGTTCCATAGAAATTTTTCATGATTACCCTAAGTGAATTTATTCGATTCCGGACTTGAAATAACGCCTAAATGCTTGTTTCTAAAATTAATAGAATCGCCGCAGCACATCCGTGCAAATTGTGGCGGCATAACGAAACAGCGCAAAAAGGCAATTTATTTCAAACAGTATAAGATGAGGAAATAATGAGGAAATCTTATAGGGATCAGGTGGTCCCCGAGCCTCAGGAAATAAGGACGATCAGAAAAACCAGATCATGTCGCCGGACACGATGAACTGATTCTTCTTCGTGCCGTCGTCATAGGCGGGGATGCTATACGCCCGTTCGAAACGCACTTCCGGACGGAAGACAAGGCTGGTACCGATCCAGTGGTTCCATGAAATTGTGTGCTCGGTATATTTGTCTTTGTATCCGGTGCGCTGACCTTTAATGTCGTCGAAGAATTCGTTGCGGATGGAAAGCGTGTCCTTCTTGCCGTACTGCCTTTCCACGTAGTTCAGGATGGCGTACTCAGGGGCATAACAGGTCTGCTCTCCGGGTGCGCACCAGGCGCCGTTGGCCCCGGTCTCGGTCGGGACCGAGCCGAATATACTCGGTACGTCTTTCTCGTACTGATACCAACTCTCGGTATCGAAGTGCCACTTCTCGTTGATCTTGTGATACCAGGTCAGGTAATAAGCGGCCAGATTATTGTACGCGTATTTCGAACTGTTAATCGAATTTGCACAGGCGTAAATATTGTCTCCGCCGTTGGACCAGGTATAGCTGAGGCACACGGTTCCCGTCGCCTTGGCGTCCTGCGTCCAGATGGAAGAATCGCAGCCCGCCGAAAGACCGGTCTGGAGCATCCAATGATTGCTCAGCTTAGTGGTGATGTTGATGCCCTGTTGCGTGTAGCAATCGTAGACATAGGTGAGCGAGTGGCTATAGGTGTAATTGTTCGGCGCCAGCTGAGCTTCAATGTCCGGAAGAGAAACATAGCGGCCGATCCGGATATTCATACCGTCCGCGACCTGCGGGATGTAGAGATCGAAATACGCCATCACCGGATCCACGCCATATTCGCGGTTCTTGTTCAGCAATTGATTGCTGAAGATGCCGTTCGAAGTAGTAAACCGGTAATCGATGCCGTAAATTGTAGTGAAGCGGAAGCCCCAATCAATGTGGTCCGTCTGCACCGTGTCCGGTACGCGCTCCACATACAATGCGGCCTGATCGAGCGAAATCGTGTTGGGCTTTACATAGTAGGCCGCCGGTGCATTGGAGAAACCCGGCTTGTTCGAGCTGCTTACATTGAAGCCGGTGTCCACCCACCCGTAAATCTGAATTTTGCTGTTCAACCACTTCTCGCCGTGCGGACCGTTGTCGAGCGCGGTCATCAATGGCGGTAGCATCGTGTTGGGCTGGCCCATAACCGGCGCACCGCCGTAGGGCCAAACCGTAAACGGATAGGGAGGGTTTGATTCCGGAGCGGGATAACCGCGGAATGCCGGGTCGGGCCCACCAATCGCACGATCGTGCCAGTCGTCGGAATATGCGTGGGCCAGCCGCTTCCAGAAATTGCCCGGTGCAATGTTCGATGTGGGGCCTGTGCCCATGGGGATCAGCGTAATATCCGCCATGTCTACCGTCTGTCCAGCGACCACCGTCACAGAAGAAACCGTGAAATCTTTAAACCCCGCCTTCTGCGCCATTACCGAATAACGGCCAGGCAGGACGTCTTTCATTGCATAAGTACCGTTGGCCGCGGAGGTAGCCGTGCGCGCTGTATTGTCATCCAGTTTTGTGGCTGTGATGGTTGCGCCCGCTACCGGTATTTTGCCCTGGTCGCGCACCACGCCCGCTATTCCACCGAACTCCGGTGTTTGTGCGTTTGCTCCCAACGCGATCCCAAAGACTACGATTGCGGTTGTCACAAAATAAGCAACTCTGATACTCACGTAGAGGTGAGTTTAGCTGGACTGATATGAGGACCGCATAACGCGGAAATTAGGAAATCAATATAAACCCGATGAAAATTTCAATGGCTGCGATAGAAATTCTTCATGGGACGATCATGCTGGTCGCCATTGCACCGCGAACTTATTTAGATGCAAAAGGTTAGGCGAATGTGTCCCGAATCAGGAACGGGGTCGCCATGAATGATTCGTTCCGTCATATCGGCCCGTCCACGCGATTTCTATGACGAAAACCTCAGGGTAAAGCTGGGAACTTTTTAACCGCAGCATCACGGGTCCGCCACCGTCGAGAAGGGGGTGGCGCGTGAGATCCATCTTGCCGCGGCCGCTAATTCTGTGCAAGGTGAACTCATCGGGATTGGGCGGCAGAACGCCGGTGCATTCAAAACGGCGCCATCCCAGGGGTTCGCCAGTGAGACTTCGCAGGTCTGCCGTTGGCCCCAGAACATCGATTTCGGCCGTTCCATTGATGATCACTTCGAGGGTGCATTTGCCGCCGCCGCTGCTGCCTGTGTCGACCGTGATCGTTGCTTGCCGGAGAGCTTGTTGGGCAGGAGTCTGCGTCCGCGCCGGGACGGCAGCCAGGGAACCGATAAAGATGAGCAGCGACGTAGCTGCCAGGGGAAAGCGTTGCATCCCGCCCATTGGGCGAATCCAGATTTATTATACGCTTTTCCCTGGCAGGCATTTGTACACCCTGTCTTTAATAGAACCAGATGACGTCGCTGGCGAACATGAACTGGCTCATGCGGTTACCGCCGTCAAAGGCCAGGTTGTCGAAGGCATGTTCCCAGCGGAGCTCAGGACGGAGGACGATGGTGCTGCCGATCCAGTGATTCCACGAAATGCCCGTCTCGTAGTAGCGGTTTTTATAGCCCGTTCGCTGACCGCGTAGATCGTCGAAAAACTCGTTCCGAAAGCTGATGAAGTCGTGAGATTTCAACTGGCGGTTGGTGTAATTGAGGACCGTCCACTCCGGCGCAAAGCATGTCACCTGGGTGGCGCTTTTGCACCACGCCCCATCCGCATTAGGGAGTATCAGTGCCTGTCCCGCGGGATTGAATATGTTGGGCGTCTTGCTTTCATATTGGTACCAGGATTCTGTGTCTGTATGCCACTTCTCATTGATCTTGTGGTACCAGGTCGCGTAGTACGCCGCCAGGTTGTTGTAAGCGTAATTGCCGCGGTTGATGGAATTGGCGCACAGATAGATCTCGTCGCCGCCGGCGCTCCACGTGTACTGGCCGCAGGCATTTCCCGTCCATTGCGCGCTGGGTTTCCATGCTGCTGTATCGCAGCCTGGGGAGAGGCCGGCCTGTACGGTCCAGTGATTGTTCAGCTTAATGCTGGCATTCGCGCCGGTCTGTGTATAGCAATCGTATGTATATGTCAGTGAATGGGTATAGGTGTAATTGTTCGGTGCCAGCTGCGCTTCAATGTCGGGCAGCGAGATGTAGCGGCCAAGGCGCAGAACCATGCCGTCCGCGACATGCGGAAAATACAGATCGATATAGAACATGACCGGGTCATAGCCGTATTGGTTGCCGAGCGTGCCATCCGGTTTGGTATGCAGTAACTGCTGACTTAAATAGCCGTCTGCCGTCGTAAACCGGTAATCGAGGCCGTAGAGTTGCGTTAAGCGGAAGCCCCAGTCAAAGTGATCTTTCTGTACCGTGTCAGGCGTCCGTTCTACATACAACGTCAGCTGATCCAGCTGAATCGAATTTGGTATCTGGTTGTAAGCCATTGGGGCGTTAGCGTATTTTCCGCCCACCGATTGATTGCTCGAGCTCAGGTTCATTCCGGCGTTCGCCCATCCGTAGATCTGTATGTTTGCCTTCTTCCACCACTCTCCATGCGGACCCGTCTGCAGCGCCGTGGTCAATGGATACTGCGTGGCATTGTTGTAGCCGATCCACACAGTTCCACCGATCGGCCAGACGCTGAAGGGATAGGGAGGATTGCTCTCCGGCGGGGGATATCCGCGATACGTCGGGGCTGCCGCTGGTGCCCCGGGCGCTAGCGTGGGCGTAGGAGCCGGGTGCCAGTCGTCGGCGTAGGCCTGAGCGAAGCGTCCCCAGAAGCCTTTCGTTACGGAGCCGCCCGTCGCGCCCGCTCCTGCGGGAGCCATCGTGATATCGGCCATATCTACTGTCTGCCCGGCTGCTACTGTCACCGAGGCTACCGTAACCTCCGCGTAGCTGCTCTTCTGGGCCACGATCGAATAACGCCCAGGCGGCACGTTTACAAATTGATAGGCGCCGTCAGCGGCGGAAACCGAAGAACGCGTTGAGTTGCTGTCGAGGTTCGTGGCTGTCAGCGCCGCTTCGGCAATGGGACCTTTCGACTGATCTCGAACCATGCCCTTTATTGCTCCGGCGAGGGGTTCCTGCGCCATTCCGGAGGTCGCAAACCACAAAGTTGAGGTGCAACAAATGAACGCAGCACGGGAAAACAATTGTTTTGTCATAGGAGTGACTTCGAGTTGAGTGTAGATATCAGCCGGTAAGAAATGTGTAAGAACAGTCTTAGTAGTTCGTTCCCCTCCATCGAATAAATCAGATAGGGTGAATAGAAAAAGTTCATTACCTGTAACAACAAACGAGTACAGGCTGAATACAAATATCAAAACGAACGAGTAACAAGGGCTTGAAGAAAGGGAGCGATTTCGAGGGGTGGAAAGAGGTGTAGGTGTGGAAGTAATAGGTCGCGGCTAAATCAGGCGAGCGTAGTTTCTGATAGTGCTTCGGTCCGAGACGCCGCGCCATCCGCTGTCTGCCTCACGGCCGTTCCGTGATCGTAACTCAGCGCCGCAACGATGTCCCGCACTTCAGGCAGAGACAAGAAAATCAGCAGACACATCAGGCTTATCACTATGATTGCGTTCATAAATATTCGATTTCCCTTCGACCGGTTTTGGCACATCGTGCAGCTTCCATGCGGGGGCCGCTGCGGGACACGGAGTCGGATGTTTTGAACTGCCTTTGAGCTGATCTCAGGTTGAGTGTACGCGGGCACGGCCTGGAAACGTATAAGACTAGTGTGAGGTTTTCCTTACGCCCAGATGATAATTTTCATCGGGACAATAGAAAGACTGAATTGACGGTTCGCTTCCCCGGTCCGGCCAAAACAAGCTCGGCCCAGCTAAAATAGCCAGATGGTGCGTCCTGAAAGACGCGATGTTCTCGCGGATGAAAGATCCGTCCGGGTAAGCGCCGGAGTGCCCGGTAGCAGACTCCAGGCGGGAGGAGAGATCCGACCGTACGAAGCGGAGTGTCGAAAGCCCTTGAAAGAGAGGGGAGCAAGGAAGCGGGCCGCAACATTAAGTGAACGCTGCAGCCACGTCATATTTTCAGCCGAAAGGTGTTTGAAAGGGCCGAGCCGGTCATTTCGCGGCGAAGGCAACAGACAGCATTCCGTAAAACCGGATGGAGTGCTGGACCTTTCCGGGGTAGTGGGCGGCGGCACGTTTCCAAAGAGCATCGCGGAACAGGAGAGACCCTCCCCGGCAGCCGAGTCAGGCAAAGACCGGGCACATAAGGCCGGAAGGTTGAAAGTGTCGGGAGCCGGGAGGGAGTCCGAGGGGTTCGTAGTACCGAAGAAGGCGTGCAACACAACGCGCCGGAGGGAAGGGACCCTGCTTTGATCGGGCCTGTGAGGAGGTAAGTGCGAGGGCATGTCAGCAATGACCAATAACCCCGTAGAAAAAGTACGACAACTCCAGCGCAGGCTGTGGGTGTGTGCAAAGACGAGTAAGACGCGGCGGTTCCACGCGCTGTACGACCGGATTCACAGAAGTGACGTTCTGTGGGAAGCGTGGAAGCGAGTGCGCAGTAACAAGGGAGCGGCGGGCGTGGATGAAACCACGCTGCGATCCATCGAGGAGCAGGGAGTGACACAGTTTCTCGAAGGGATACAGGCCGATCTTAAGGCAGGCCGGTATCGTCCTTCACCGGTGAAGAGGCGATGGATACCGAAAGCAGACGGGAAGCAGCGGCCATTGGGGATACCGACGGTACGAGACCGGGTGATCCAAATGGCGGCGAAACTGGTGATCGAGCCGATTTTCGAAGCGGATTTTCATGAATGCAGTTATGGATTCCGTCCGAAGAAAAGCGCGACACAGGCGCTGGAAGCGATCCGCGAAGCGGGCAACCGGGGCCACAGTTTTGTCGTCGATGCGGACATTCAGGGCTACTTCGACAGCATCGACAGAAGCACGTTGATGGCACTGGTGAAGGAGCGAATCTCGGATCGAAGGGTATTGAAGTTAATACGCCAGTGGCTGGAAGCGGGAGTGATGGAAGATGGCACAGTGAGAGAAACGCTGGCGGGAACACCGCAGGGCGGAGTGATCTCGCCGATGCTGGCCAACATCTACCTGAATAAGCTGGATCGTATCTGGGCGGCACGATGTACGTCGCTTGGGGTACTGGTCCGGTACGCCGATGATTTCGTGGCCATGTGCCGGACGGAATCGGCGGCAAAGGAAGCACTTCGGAGGATCGGGCTGGTGATGAACCGGCTGGGTCTGACACTGCATCCGGAGAAGACGCGGATGGTGGACTTGAGACGTGGGAAGGAAAGCTTTGTGTTTCTGGGCTGCACGATTCGAAAGAAGCGGAGCATACAACGGAACCCGCGCATGCATTTTATGCAGCGGTGGCCGTCGCCTAAGGCCACGAAGCGAGTCCGGGAAGGCGTGCATGAGTTGACCGATTCGCGCCACAGCGGGAAAGACGTGAAGCAGATCATCGCGACTCTGAATCCTGTACTCCGGGGATGGGGCAACTACTTCCGGTCGGGGAATGCCGAGCGGAAATTCAATCAGCTGGACAGTTATGTTTACTATCGGCTTGCTCAGTGGATGAGCAGACGTGGTGGGCAGAGAGTTCAGCGGATGGAGAAGTGGACCCATGACCGTTTCGTCGATATGGGTTTGTACAGACTGAGAGGAACCGTGAAATACCCGACGCAAGCCACACCAGTAAGATCATCGTTAAGCCGTGTGCGGGAAAACCGCACGCACGGTTTGCAAGGGGGAGTCTAGAAACGGACTGGCGAAAGCCAGTACCGCGCTAGACTTCTACCAATGCGTCGAGCAACCCTATTTTGCTTAAGTGCCGGACTTCTCCTGGCTGCTGTCCTGTTTGCGGCCGATCCCTGGACCGATCGCGACGTCGTCCAGCCTGAGCAGTTGGCGAAAGACCTCAAAACGCCACTCGTAATTCACGTCGGCTTTGATGTTCTCTATCGGTCTTCTCATATAGCCGGTACGCAGTATGCCGGCCCCGCCACCGCGCCGAAAGGAGTTGCCGATCTTAAGAAGGCCGTCGCTGGTCAACCCAAAGATCGCGACATCGTTCTCTATTGCGGCTGCTGTCCTATGGACAAGTGTCCCAACATCCGCCCCGCCTTCGAAGTGCTCCATCAGATGGGCTTCACTCACGTGCGAGTGCTCAGTATCCCCGTCAATCTCAAAACGGATTGGATCGATAAAGGCTATCCGACCGACAAGCGCGTCGAATAATCAAACTGTAGCGCCGTCATCACTCATTATTGGATGTAAAGGGTTCCACGCAAAGTGCTTTTTGCGAGGCTGTCAGGTCGAGGGTCACTGCTACTGATGTCTCATCTTCGCCAGTTTCGCTCTGAAGTCCGGCCAGAATTCCGGCAGCAAATTACCGAGCGCCGAACTGATCAGGCTGGTACCCAGGCGCGATTCTATTTCCCCGGTTGTCCGGCTGTTCGGTGGATAATAGGCATTCGAAAGCCCGATCCCCATCCCCATCCCCAGGATGCCCGAGAAATTGAATCCGTCTTTGCCCGAATCCCGCCGCGTAATCAGCACGCGTGACATCGCATAAGCGACCCGTCGCTTGATCGAGTTGCTCGGGCCCATTCGGAAATAGCGCGGATCTTCGTGGAACCATGACGCCAGCACTGCATCGGCGAAAAAGTTCTGCGTCGTCAGATCCGCTTGCGCAGCGCCGAACCTCTGCAAGTAGGGTTTAAAGCCATCGCCATACTTGGGGTCATCATTGTGCCATTGCGAGAGGCCTGCGCCCGCTGCCGCGGACGCGAACGAATAAGGATCCACGGATTCTTTGACGAACAGCAGCCACTTGTCCTGGACCCGCAGCCGTACGAAAGGTCTCGTGGGGTCTGAAACGGTCTGAAAGTTGGGAATGATTCCCAGAATGCGGTCATTGGAAAAGGGTGTCGCAGGCCGCACAACTCCGCCCGTGTCCGGCGCGTCCCCGGGTGGCGACGACTGAGCCTGAAGCAGCAGCGGAGCAGCGAGGCAGATTAAAATTCCGGCCTTTCGCGCACTCACTGTTGGAAAGACCTATTTTGGCCTCGCCTGGTTACCTTGCGCGTTCCGGGTTCTCCGGCTCTGTCATTTATAAGCGACAATGTAAATGACCCGTGTCGAAACCCTTCCTCATATATCTGACCGTTGCCGTGGTGGCTGTATCGCTTCCCATAGTCCCACCTTCGTTCGCTCAATCTTCAGGCCGCGAAGTCACCGTAGCCGCCGCTGCCAATCTGAACGACGTCTTTCAGGTGATCGGACCCCAATTTGAGAAGGCTACCGGCATCCACCCCGTATTCAGTTTCGCCTCCACAGCCCAGTTGGCGCTCCAGATAGAACACGGTGCTCCCTATGATGTCTTCGCGGCTGCCGATGTCGAGCACGTGGGGGACCTTGAAAAAAAAGGCCTGCTGCGCTCCGGTTCGCGTGCCGTTTATGCGACCGGAATTCTCGCCCTCTGGATCCCGCCCGGTAGTTCATCCGTAGTGAACCGCCTGGAAGATCTCCTCCAGCCTTCGGTCAAAGTGATCGCCCTGGCCAAACCGGAACTCGCGCCCTATGGATTTGCCGCCCGCGAAACGCTTCAGCGCGCCGGACTCTGGGATCGTCTCGTGCCGAAGATCGTTTACGCAGAGAACATCAACATGGCGCGGCAATATGGAGCATCCGGGAACGCCGATGCTGTATTCACTGCCTATTCATTGGTTCGAAAAGATACTGGGAAAATAATTCAGGTAGACGAAGCCCTGCATAATCCCATCGATCAGGCTCTGGGCATCGTGGCCGCATCCCCTCACCAACCGGAAGCCGCTCAATTTGTGCAGTTTCTGTTGCGCGGCAAAGGCAGAGACATCCTCGGCGATTCCGGATATAGCCTGCCCGCGTTGGCCGCTGCTCATCGCTGAGCTTTGCGCTGAACACGGCAGCTTAAGCTGAGCAACTGAATCGTGCCGGAATCGTGAACTGGAAGATCGATCCCTTCCCCGGTTCCGAATCCACCCAGATCTTTCCCCCCAGATTTTCCACGATCTTCCTGCAGATAGCCAAACCCAGGCCCGTTCCGGGAGACGACGTCGGATGCAGCCGCTGGAACGAATCGAAAACCTTATCGCGAAACGCCGGGTCGATCCCCATGCCATTGTCTGCGACGGAAAACAACCACTCGTCGTCGCGCTTTTTGGCGGAGATTCGAATATGCGGCGCCGCGTCAGCGCGCCGATACTTGATCGCATTGCCGATCAGGTTCTGGAAAAGTTGCAGCAGCCGGATTTCTTCTACGTAAAGATAAGGCAAGGCCTCGCTCTCCACCGTCGCGCGTGCCTCTTCTCCGGCCGTTTTCAAATGATCCAGAACTTTTTCCCGCACCTTGTTCAGGTCCACCGGCTCAGTGCTGCTGCCGCCCGTCTGGCTGGCTCGGGCATATGCCAGCAGATCATTGATCAATTCATCCATGCGCTTCACGCCCTTAACGGAGTAGCCGAGGAACGCATCCGCTTCCGCGTCCAGCCGTCCTTTGTATTTCCGTTGCAGCATTTCGCTGAACACGCTGATGCTGCGCAGAGGTTCCCGCAGATCGTGAGCCGCCGAGTAAGCGAAATGCTCCAACTCCTGGTTGGCGCGGTCCAACTCCCGATTTGCCGCAGCCAGTTGATCCGCCATCGTGGCTCGCAACTCCGCCGCTTCTCTTTCCGCCCGCGCCCGCATCGCGTCCAGTTCTTTTTCGCGGATCTCGTCCACGATCCGCCGGTTCTCTTCTACCAGAAATTTCCGCCGCAGCAGCGCTCGGATGCGCGCTTTCGTCACTGCCATATCGGCGGATTTTGAGATGTAATCGTCTGCTCCCGCATTAAACCCGGCCGTCATGCGGGTCTTGTCTTCATGCGAGGTCAGCATGATCAGAACGATCTCTGCCTCGGGTTCACGATGCCTCTGACGGATGCGCCGGCAAACCTCCGCTCCGTCAATTCCGCCCATCTCGAAATCCACCAGCACGCAATCGAAGGTGGTCTCGCCCAGCCGGGTCAACGCCTTCGCCGGGTCTTCAATCGTCTCCACCTGGTAATGCTCTTTTTTCAGCTCCTGCTCGACATAGTGAAGGTAAGTGGGGCTATCGTCAATCGCCAGCAATCGCGCCCGGCTGAAGCGATTTTCCACCGCCACAATAGCCGACGCTCCTTCTGATTTCCTCAGCAGAGCCTGTACTCGCACCCGCAGAATATCCGGATCGGCCGACTTGACTACGAAGTCATCCGCGCCGCTGTCGAGCCCCTGCATTTGCGCCACGTCACTTTCTTCGGAAGTCAGCATCAGAACCGGAATGGCCCGCGTGTTTACATTCATGCGGATCTCGCGGCAGAAATCGTTGCCGTTCATTCCCGGCAAATGATAATCGAGGACAATCACGTCCGGGGACGTCGCTTCCAGCCGATCCAGCGCAATCTCCGCACTCGTGAAATGAACCACCTGTAACCCATCCGCTTCGAAGAAATGTCGGAGCCGCGCCGCTTGCGTGGGCGAGTCTTCCACCAGCATCAGTAATCGGCTCGTCCTCATTGCAGCACGTCCGCCTGCTCTGCTATCAACTTCTGAACTCGACCCGCAATCGCGCCCAGCGGCAGGGATTCGTTCACAGCGCCCATTTGAACCGCCGCCCCCGGCATCCCGTAAACCACCGCGGTCGATTCATGTTCCGCAATCGTGAAAGATCCCGCTCGATTCAGATCCCGCAGCCCCAGTGCTCCATCCTCGCCCATGCCCGTCAGAAGGATTCCGATGCCGGCCGCACCCAGCGTACGTGCCATTGACGAGAAAAGTGCATTGGCCGAAGGCCGGTGACCTCCGATCGGCGGGCTGTTTTCAAATAAAGCCGAACCGCCCCGCACAATCAGGTGACTGTCGTTGCACGGCGCCACATACACGTGTCCGCCCACCAGCGGCGTAGGTCCCGTGGGTACCGAGACAGGGAACGGAGTCACGCCGCCCAACCACTCCGCGAAGCCTTTTAGAAATGCCGGCGCCATATGTTGCACCAGCACGATCGGCAGGGGAAAATTCGGCGCCAGACCGGACAGCAGTTGCACTAATGCACTCGGGCCGCCCGTGGAAGCTCCGATGCCGAGTAACTTGAATCCCGAGCGTTCTATTTTCTCCGGTATATAGGCCGTCTCCGGTGCCTGACGAAGCCCCACCGTCTGCCGCTGCCGCACCACTCGCACGTCGCTCATAATTGCCAGCTGCGTGCAGAGTTTTCCGGCCAGCGCGGTGTAGTCCGCATGCGAAGTCGAAGCAGGCTTCTCCACCGCCGATAGCGCACCCGCCCTCAGTGCCTGCATCGTGAACGCCATCTCCTCTATGCCTATGCCGGAGACCACGACAATAGGCGTAGGGCGCTCGGCCATGATTCGCCGCGTGGCCTCAAATCCCTGTATTCCCGGGAGCTGAATGTCCATCGAAATCACATCCGGCGAGAGGCGGTCCAGCACCGCCAGCGCTTCTTCTCCGCTGGTGGCGATGCCCGCGACTTCCAGCCTGACGTCAGCAGAAATAATTCGCCGCAGATGCTCTCCGACTACAGGTGAATCCTCCACGATCAGAACCCGGATCCGCCTCATAGAATCTGCCGCACGGTGCTGAGCAGCTCTTTCTGGTCGAACTTACGCTTGACAATGTAAGCATCGGCGCCCAGCGCCAATCCTTTTTCCTGCTCCTCGCGGGTCTCGAGGGATGTGACAAGAATCACAGGAATATCCTTCAGTTCAGGATTTTTTTTCATTTGCTCCAGTAGTTGAAAGCCGGTAAGACGTGGCATCATCACGTCGCTGATCACCAAATCTACCGGTTCCATCCGCAACTTCTCCAGTGCTTGCAATCCATCGACCGCAATCTGCACGTTATAGCCATGAGCTTCGAGAATGCCTTTTTCCAGGGATCGCGTTGTTAACGAATCGTCCACCACCAGAATCCTGTGAGCTTTTTCCTGCTTCTTCTCCGGCACGAAGGCACTGGCGGAACGGGGAGCCTCCATGCGCAGCTGCAAAAACAATTCCGCCACATCCAGCATGACTGCGATGCCGCCTTCTTCGAGGGGAACCGCCCCTGCCGTTAAGCCCGCATGTGACGGAGGTAACCCGGAATCTTTAATCACAGCCTCCCGCTCATCCACCAACCGATCCACTACCAGGGCCACCCGCTCCCCGCCCGCCGCTACTACTGCCACCTCCCAGCTCGGCTCTGTTTCCTCAGTGACCGAATCGCCCTCGCGCCTCATTTGCAGCAGTTCCGCCAGTCGGGCCAGCGGCACCGCATTCCCCGCCGCCACAATCGATTCCTTCCCGGCCACGCTCTTAACGTCGGCTTGCTTCACGCGGCAGATCTGCTCGACAAAACCCGTCGGAATTCCGAAAGTGTGTCCGCCTGCGTTCATCAGCAGTACGTGCTGTGTCGAGATGGTAAGCGGGACCGTGATTGAGATCGCGGTGCCTGCGTATTGACCCGCGGCGATGTTGACTTCACCTTGCAGCCGTTTCACCGCTTCCTGAACAATGGATAGACCCAGGCCGCGGCCCGAGATGCTTGTGATCATCGTGGCTGTAGTGAACCCTGGTTGCAGCGTCAATGGACCGGACTCCGACGAACGCGATTCCTTCACCAGAGCTTTGCGGCTGATGCCTCGGCCGTCATCCTCCACAACTACATTCAGCCGGTTGCCGCGCGGCTGCACTCGCAGGAGGATTGAGCCCGTTTCCGGTTTGCCCCCTTCGCTTCGCTCCTGCGATTTCTCGATTCCATGAGACACCGCATTCCGCAGCAGATGCATCACCGGGTCTTTCAGCGATTGCAGAACCACCCGGTCTGCCTGCCATTCGAGACCTTCCGAGCGAAACTCAATCTGCTTGCCTTCCTGTTGGGCCAGATCGCGCACCATCGGTCCGAAGCCTGAAAATACGCTCTCGGCGGGTGTCATTCGAACTCGCGACGCGCTTTCGTGCAATTGCTGCGCCTGTTGATGAAGCTCTCGGACTCTATTCCCCTGCGCGGCGGCCGATACGCTCGCTTCCCTCCGCAACAATCCCAGTTGTGTGTCGATGTAAGTCAGGCTATGCCGCAGCGGCGCGATCCGGTCGTCCTTGCTCTGCTTATCGGTACTCCGCAGATACGGTTCACATCGCCGGCGGAGCCGCTCCCATTCTTTGCCGATCTCCTGAATCCGATTCAGATGCTTCGTGGCTTTGCTCTCGTTCGCCGCATCGGCTGCGGTGGCTGACAGCAGTTGCGACGACGCGCGGATCACATCGTCCAGATAATCCGCATTGACACGAACCAGATCGGATACCGCGGGAGTGCCGGAATGCGCTCCCGTATATTGCTCCGCCGCGGGAGGTTCCGTCCGTCCATCTCCCACCAGCGCTTCAATCTTTCCCGACAGTAATGCGATATCCGGCTGAGCTCGTTCCGCCAATGCCGCTGCGAGAATGTCCTCCGTCGCATCCATCGCCTCCAGCAGCACACGGCGCGTTTTTGCGTCAATCGCCAGCGTTCCCCGGCGGAAGAGCGCGAGTACGTCTTCCACCCGGTGGATCAGCCATTCCGTTTGTTCCAGGCCGACCGCCCGGGCCGCACCCTTCAGCGTATGTGCGCGCCGGAATAATTCTTCCGTCGCTGCCGGATTGCTCTCCGCCGTCTGGCCTGCAAGCAACTCGATCAGCGCGCGAATCCGCTCGACGTGCTCGCCCTGCTCACTCGAAAAAATCGGCAGCAGTGAACGATCGAACGAATTCACACCCGGTATCTCCCCACCACTTCACGTAACTGATGCGCGAGTACATTCAGATTGGCCGCTGCCTTTTCCGATTGCCTGGTGCTCGTCGCCGTTTCCTGAGTCGCCATGCCGATATTCCGAAACGCCTGCGTCACCTGCTCGAACCCGATCTGCTGCTGGCTACTGCCCGCCACTATCTGTTGAAACGCTCGAATGCTCTCATCCAGATTCTCCGAAAGCTGCCGAATGGTTCTGTCCGCCACTCCCGCCTGCTGCTGTCCCGATTCCGCCCGCTTCACCGCTTCCTCCGTCAGCATCACCGACGTGTTGATTCCCTTTTGGATGTCTCCGAGAATCGACCGCACCTGCACAGTTGCCTGTTTGGACTGCGCCGCCAGATTTTTCATCTCATTCGCCACCACCGAGAAAGTTCGTCCGTGTTCGCCGGCAGCCGCAGCCTGGATCGCGGCGTTCAATGCCAACAAGTGCGATTGCTCGGAGATGTCATTGACGCTCGTGATGATTTCGCCGATCGCCTGGGTCTTCTCGCTCAGCGCGATTACGTTTTCCGCCACCGCTTCCGCCTGTTCGCTGATGCTCTCCATCGTGTTCTTCGTGCTCTGCACCGCGCGCAGTCCGGATGCTCCTGCCGAAGCCACTGCCTCCGCTGCCGTCGCCACCTGCCTGGCGCGATCCGAGATCTGCGCTCCCGACTGGCTGATTTCCGCCATCGTGGCATTCGCCTGCTGCACCGCTGCGGCCTGTTCCGCTGTTCCCGCGGCCTGCTGCTGCGTCGATGCCAGAATTTCCGCGGTAGCTGCGCCCAGGTCTTCCGCGATCGCTCCCGTCTGTTTCGCGACGTCCTTGAGGCCTACCGCCATTTGATCCAGATGCTTCGATAATTCCCCGAGCTCATCGCCGCTTTCGATCCGTGCCCACTGCGTCAGGTCGCCCTCACCAACTCTGCGCGCGAAACCCATAAATGCCCGCAGCGGTGACGTGATCGAGCGCTCTACGAACAGGCCGATAAACAGCACCGCCACTGCGGCGACCGAGCCACCGAAGATAATTGCGTTCATCGCAAAATCAGCCGTGGCTCGGGCGCTCTGTTCCCGCCGCTGCAGCAGTTGATCTTCATCCGCATTGGTTTCCGCAACCGCCTGGCGAATCGCATCCATCTGAACCTTTCCCCTGTCGCTCATTACCAGATCGAGCGCTGCTGCCTCCCCTTTTGTTCTCCGCAGATTGATGCTCTCGGCGCTCGTTGCCAGTTTGTCCGTAATCAAGGGCTGCATCTCCGCCACGCGTTTTTGTTCCGTCGCATTATCCGCCGTCAGCCTCTGCACCTCCCGCAGATTGCCTTCAATCGTCTTCAGTGCCGCTTGATAGGGCTCCAGATACAGCTCTCGCCCTGTCAGCAGAAAGCCGCGCTGCCCCGTCTCGGCGTCAATCATCGTAGTGAGAGTGCGGGCCAGACTTTCTTTCACCTGATAGGAATGCTTCACCGTATCGGCGCTTCGAATCAACTCGGTCGCTGCTCGATAAGAAATCACGCTCACGATGCCGAATATCAATAACACCACCCCATAGCCCGCCAGTATCCTGGTGCCGATCTTCATGTTCACCCTCATTTCGTCAGAAACCCTCCATCACTTTTCTGAAAAGCGATTCCACATCCAGCACCGTAATCAGATCGGCTGTCGTCCAGAGTGCGTGCGCCGGCCCGTGCCCGTTCGTCTCTCTTCCGTCCCGCCCCGCTGCCCGAATATCCTCTGCCTCGTCGATTTCAATTCCCCACTCGCGCGTCCCGTGCTTCAATAACAAAACCGTCCGGCTCTGCCCTTCATTCACTTCGGCGAGGCCGAGCAATCGTCTCAGGTTCCAGACCGCCCGCACTTCGCCTCTAACCTGAATCAGTCCTCGCACTTCCAGCGGAGCTCCCGGCGCAGGCGCGATTTTCGAGTCCGTAAGAACCTCCGCAACGTTGGCGAGAGGAATTCCATACCGCGTAGCGCCCAGACGCAGCACGAAGATCTGTTCGCCTGTGGCCTCCTGGTGCTCTACCAGCGGTCGCGCCAGTGCCTCCGCGCGTTCTCGAAAGATCCGCTGTTTCACCTGCTCCGGCGCGTTCGGGCTTTGCTCCAGCGACTCCCTCATCCCCTCCAGTCGTGTGCGCGCTTCCGCCCAGTCGAACCCCTTGCTGCGTCTCATCTCGTCTGCAATTCCATATGCAATTGGGCGAGATCCACCAATTCACCCGCCGTCATTCCCTCTCCATGCGGCACCGGTTCGTCATACACCGTGTCGCTGAGCAGTTGCACCACATTCCGAAAGGCTTTGCGCGCCGCCTCACGTTCCTGATTGCTTTCGAGCGAGGTGCCCAGATGGTAGTGCGCAATCGCAAACGCCCGGTTCAGATAAATGGACCGCCGGAATTCATCCCGCGCCTCATCTTGCGCGCCGCAGTTCTGCAAAATCTGTCCGCGTGTAAAGTGAGCCTCGGCATTGAGCGGATCAGCCGCCAGCATTCGCTCTGTAGCCGCAATCGCCGCTTGCCAGTTCCCTCCATCCGCCAGAACTCGCGCGTCATACAAATCGTGTACCGTCAGATCGTGTACCGGAGCCGCAACGGGTGTCTGTTCTGCTTCCGCTTCTCTCGCCTTCGCTATTTGCGGTTCCCAGACGATTTCGCTCGGATGCCAGACTGCAGGCGCGGAGAAATTGGTCTGTCCCGCCGCCTTTCGGTAAGCGGTCGTATCCGTCCGGCTAACCGTTTCGAACGCCTGGAACATTTCAACGTTCGGTTCCGCATGACCCACCAACAGCCATCCGCCAGGCTCGAGCCGCCTGTGAAATTCGGAGACTGTTCTGTACATTTGCTCGCGTGAAAAATAAATGATCACGTTGCGGCAAACGATCAGGTCAAACGAACACCCATCTGTTCCGGACGCCCCCTCGTTCACCAGGTTTCGATACTGGAACTCCACCGTCTTCCTGTACTCCGAACGCAGCAGCCACTGTTTGCCTTCTCTGATAAAGCAGCTATCCCTGGTCTCATCGGGAGTTTCCCGAAGCGCCCAGGCGGCATACTTGCCTTCGCGCGCTCGCGCCAGGAACTCTACATTGATATCGGTCGCCAGAATGGAGATGTCCCAACCCGCAATCTGGGCCGCAAAATCCCTGTGCAGCAGGATGGAGAGCGAGTAAGGTTCAGCGCCGGTCGCGCAGCCCGCGCTCCAGATCCGCATCTGCCGTGAACCCGCATTGCGCGCCAAAAGATCCGGCACAATCGTTTCCCGTAACAGATCGAAATGGGCGCGCTGTCGAAAGAAATAGGTTTCTCCGATCGTCAACTCCCCAACCAGGCAATCCATTTCCGTCTGGCCCGAAAGACTCTCGGCGAGCATACTGAGATAGGCTCTACAATCCGCCGCATTCCGGATTGATGTTCGGCGTGAGACCCGCGTCGCTAAGTCTTCGTCTTTGTCCGCGTAGTACTCAAGGCCCGTGTGGTCGAGGATGTACTGCTTCAGCTCCGCGTAGTGCGGATCGCCCAAAATACCGCCGACCGTCATTCGATCGCCGCCTCAAAACTCTCGAGTCGTCTTTGTGCGTCTTCCGCCAGCCGCTGCAAGCGTTCTGATTCTTCTTTCAGCAGCAACCGTTCACTGTCGAGCAGGACCGTGCCCCGGCCCTCGATAGTGAATTGCGCCTCGGCGCAATCATTCAACGAATGGTCTGCCGCCAATAGCTGCAATGCTTCGTGCTGCACCGCTGCCACTTCGTCGACGTGATCCGCGATCAGCCCAATAGACCTGCCCTGGCATTGCAAAAGAATGAGAGGTGTATGGATGCCCAGTTCCGCATCCGCCACCCGGAATAACCGGCTCAGGGCAATTACAGGGACTGCCTCGCCGTGCACATTGAGAAATCCGGTGAGAGGCGATGAGGGGCCTGGCGAATCCACCGTCGCAGCCAGAAACACGATTTCCCGAATCGACCGGCACCTCACCGCTATCGAGAGGCCAGCCACTCGAAAAATCAGCACCAATGTAGGGGAACCAGCCGCAGCCGCGCTTGTCATGCTGGTCAAAGTTCAGTAGATGCCTGGGGAATGGTCTCGCGAAGCCATAACACGCCCTCATTCTCCCAACGTTAGTGGCTGAAAATCCTCGTGATTTGTACGCTATCGTACGTCTCGCCTCCGTAAGATTTGCCCATGCTCTGTGGCTGAGTCTGGCTGGGCCCTTAGGTCCTTGCCTCGGCCGTCACGGTAATGTAGCCTTTTTGTCATTGAACTGTAATTTTCCGCAATCATTCGGAAGCTTTGTTCTCCTGGCCATCTTTGCTGCATCGGCTATGGGCGATCAGACCACGCGTCTTCAGGCGGCGACTGCCAATCCTCCGGCCGTTGTTTCGGTCGAAGTCCTGCGTCACCCGGTACCCGCCAAAATCCGGAAACTGCTTCTCAAAGCCATCGACACGAGTGAGTCCGGTGATCACGAGAGCGCCATCGAGCAATTGCAGGAAGTTCTTGCCAGGTACCCCGACTCGGCGCCGTATGTTCAGAATCTGCTCGGTGTTGAATACGTAAAAACCGATCGAGTGCAAGCGGCCCTCAGCTCATTCGAACAAGCTGTTTCGCTGCTCCCCCACGATGCGATGACGCACTACAATTTCGGTCTCGCTCTGGTTTGCGCAGGCGATTACGGTCGAGCCGCGCGCGAAGTTCAAAGGGCGCTCGAACTCGATCCGGGCAACGGAAAGATGCAAGCCAGCCTGAACTCGCTCCTCGGACATCCCCGCCCTGGCCACTAACCCGGGGGATCACGCTTCAAAGCGTGATAGGCTGACAAACCAAAGCGCTTCCCATGACCACAACCAGCCTCGCCCGCATCGCCGTCCTCTTCCTGGCCGGCTTTCCCGCTTTTGCGCAGGTCGATTTCACAGGACATTGGGCGCCGCGCTATCACGAAGATCAACCCGAGCGCATACCCGGGCCGGAACTCGGCGACTATCTGGGCCTGCCTATCAACGATGCCGCGCGTCTGCGAGCCGATAGCTGGGACGCGTCTATCCAAACTCTCCCGGAGCATCAGTGTATTCCGCACCCCGGCACATATTCATTCCGCGGTCCGGCCAACCTGCGTGTGTCGAGCGAAGTGGATCCGGTCACCCAGGACGTTATCAGTTACACCATCTACGGGACCTTCGGCCGCGCCACCCGGGTCATCTGGATGGACGGGCGTCCGCACCCCTCCGCCAATGCCGCTCATACATGGGCGGGATTTTCCACGGGCCAATGGGAAGGCCGCATGCTGACCGTTGAAACCACCCATCTCAAAGCCGGTTACATCCGACGCAATGGCGTGATCCACAGTGACCTCGCAACCATGCGCGAGCACTTCATCCGCGAAGGCGATTATCTGACGATCGTCACAATTGTGCAGGACCCCGTCTACCTGACCGAGCCTTTTATTCGCACTACGGATTTCGTCCTCGACAACACGCAGAGCGAAGGCTCTACGCCTTGCGATGTCACCGTTGAAGTAGTTCGGCCCCCGGATAAGGTGCCGCATCATTTGCCGGGAACGAACACATTCCTCAACGAGTTTCCGGAGACCTATCACTTGCCACCCACCGCAGCCAGGGGAGGCGCGGCGACCATGTATCCCGAGTACAAACAGAAGCTCACCGGTTCCCCCGGGGTTATTGCAGCGCCTGTGTTCGCGCTCGAACACGTGGGTGCGCCCGCTGACCCAGGGATCGAAGTTCTTCCCGTTAGAGGCAACATCTACATGGTTGCGGCAGGCGGACGCAATATCGCCCTGTCAGTGGGACCCGACGGCGTACTCATGGTGGATACCGCGCTGGCGGCTCAGGCAGACGCGATCGTAGCGGCCATCCGGAAACTGACGTCGAAGCCAATCCGCTACATCATCAATACCAGCGGGGACGGCGAGTACACGGGCGGTAACACAGCACTGGCCGCTATGGGACAGCGCATCGGTGGCGCCGGCGCCGGGGCTTCCGGCTTTTCTGATGTCGTTCGTGAGGATCAGCGTGCTGAAATTTTCGCTCACGAGAACGTGCTGAACCGTATGAGCGCACCCACGGGACAAGCTTCGCCAAGGCCCACGTCGGCGTGGCCCACAACCACTTTCATCACCGACACCAAAGAACTCTTTTTCAATGATGAGGCGGTACAGATCATTCATGAGAAGGCCGCCCATAGCGACGGCGACAGCCTGGTCTTCTTCCGCCGCTCCGACGTAATCAGCACGGGCGATCTTTTCATAACCACCGGCTATCCCATGATCGATCTGCAGCGCGGCGGCAGTATTCAGGGTTTTCTGGACGCGTTGAACCGCATTCTCGAGATCACGATCCCTGCCACGCAGCAGGAAGGTGGCACGCTGGTGATCCCTGGTCACGGCAGGCTCTGCGATGAAGCGGATGTCGTCGAGTACCGCGACATGGTGACGATCATCCGTGATCGTATTCTGGACGGGATTCATCGCGGCTTAACTCTGGAACAAGTGAAGGCGGCCAGACCGACGCGGGATTACGACGGCCGCTACGGCTCGACAACCGGTGCCTGGACTACAGATATGTTTGTGGAAGCCGTGTACAGGAGTCTCAGCGCTACGAAATAGCGCCGTGATTCCTTACTAGGAGTGTGTCGGGAATAGATTGAACGATTCCGGTCGGAGTCGAAAGATTCCTGGGATCTTGGACAGGGAGTTTTCTATCCTGGGTGTGTGAGCAAGAACTTCCGCACGTGCGATCTGGATCAGC
>Ga0302140_10001769_pt1 | contig 28372 bp, 21 predicted proteins | sample I_Bog_E1_1_FD_202095 | JGI IMG/M metagenome (GOLD analysis project Ga0302140, IMG submission 202095) | Peat permafrost microbial communities from Stordalen Mire near Abisko, Sweden - I_Bog_E1_1 | ecosystem: Environmental > Terrestrial > Soil > Wetlands > Peat | place: Sweden: Abisko, Stordalen... | reverse complement strand
AAGATTTCGTTTTTTATTTTATAATGTTTAAGCGAGTACTTTAATTTTAAAAAATTGTATTTTTTTTTCAAAAATCAAAATATTAGAAAAAATTTCTAAACTCTAATAAATTAATTAAACATTTTACTGAATGAAGAAAGAACCTTGATTTCACAATTTTTTATAAATTATGTTTTTTAGGAATTAATTAATTTCCGAAATTTAATTTCGGCAATATTTCTTTAAATTCCTTAATTTTAAAACGAATGCAACATAATAATTTCTTCGCAACCCCTTCTCAAAATCAGGCTCTTTTCCTTGAACTTCAATCCAGTGAAGCCCAAATCCTTTCTTCGGCTCAAGAAGGCCAGGTTTCCAACACCATTCAACTGTCCCTCAATTGTAAAAGCATAAATTCCCATTAAATTTCATTAATTTCTATAGATTTCGATCTCCAGACCTCCTCAAATAACGTCCAAGACTCTTTGACAGCCCAGAAGAGGCTTCTTTTGAAATTTTTACGAATTTGCTTTGTCCTGACAATGCGTGATCGTAATAAGACTGGAGTTCTCTTGATTCTTAATATCCGTGACAATTTATTGCCTTTAATCAATGATCACGCCTTCAAAATCGAATATTTGATCCTATTGGCGAACATTTTAGCCTGCTATTACCGAAGTCTCGGGAAATTCAAAAGAAGCCTTTATCATTTAGATCAAGCAAAAAGCCTTCTTCCATCCATAAAAGCGAAATATCTATTTTTATTGACTTTTAATGATTATGCAGTTATATTCATTGCGATGGGGATTTTCCAAAAAGCCATACAATTCCTCAAAGAAGCCTTAAGAAATTTACCCAATGATCGATTGAGCCAAGGGAAATCGAACCTTCTAGCTACTATTTGTTATAATAACCTCGGGATTTGTTATCTTGCTTCTGGAAATAAAGAAGAATATAAATCGGCTTTTCAACATTGCAATGATTTCGAGAACGAAAATACTAGGAAAATTATAGAGAAAATCCTGAAAAATTATGAATATTTACATGAAAAAACTCTCCATCGAGGGAAAAACACAAGTTCAATGAAAAAAGTCGATAATTTCATTGATGATTTCGCGGAAAAGGCTGATGATCTTAAGGATTATATTGGGATGAGTATGGATTTATGTGATAATATGGAATTTCTCAGACTTTTTGATCTGGAGTTTTATTTTGATTATGCTCGGGTTGAGGAAAAAAACATTGAGAAAATGAAAATTTCACAAAGGAATTCAACAAGAAAAGAAAAAGACCTAATGATTCCTTTTCCAAAGCTTAATTATGATATCGCAAGTCTGGAAAATAAAGGGATTCTCACTTGGGAAAGGCCAGAATCTGCTGATATTGATTATAACGGGGAGAAAGTCTTTAAACAATTGAAGTCTTTTGAGAAAAACCATGATTTTTCTCAGAAACGCTATGATTCTGAAGCAAAACTCACGAAAAACACTGAAAATATGAGAAATTCGCAAAGTCATAAACATTTCACTGAGAATAATTATCAAAAAAACGTCATTCCAATAGTCAAGACTTCCTCTGGTAATTTCTTCGATAATAATAATCAAAGAAATGTGGTTCCTAAGGTAAAAACCTCAAGTAGTTTCTTTGAAAATAAGAGCAAAAATGGTTCGAGCAAAAATGGCTCGAACGTCTTTGGAGGAATAGTAGAAAAAGTCCTAGAGAAAAATGAAGAAAAACTTTATAGGAATGAAGAAAAACACCAAAGAAATGAAGAAAAACCTTATAGAAATGAAGAAAGTGAGAATAAAAAACATGAAATATATAATAGAAAAGAAGAAATTTCAAAGAAAAACGAAGATTTATATGAAGGAAAAAGTCAAAACCCAAAGTCTAAGCCATTAGAAGATGAAAAACTCGAACCCACGAAACAATTAAAGAAATTTCACTCAGAAAAAAAGCTGAAATTCTCACAAAGCGAAAAGAACTTTCAAATTCATAAAACATCAATGCTTCGTGAAAACATTGAGAAAAGACCTCAAACAATCCCAATAATTGAAGATACTAATAATAAAGCTTTGAATATATCAACTCATTCCCAAAAATCGGAAAAAAAGCCGAAAATCGAGACTATTTTACTCATTCATGAGGAAGAATTCCAGGAAAATCATGATAATCATGAGAAAAAAGCCTCTTCAAAACCCAAATTCAACATTATTCCAAGCCAATCGCAAAAGAATTTCATTAGAAAACCCATGAATTTAATGACTTTCGAAAATAAACCGAAGAAACTTTTAGAAGAAAAGGAAACTCAAATAGATTTTACTCTTTTCAAGAGGAAGAAATCCAACAAAATTACTGAGAAAACTCAAGGATTCATCGGTTCAGACTACTCTAATAAACATAAAACCCCTGGTTTGATCAGAGAGTCCTTAAATGACTATACTCCTGAAGATATCGAGAAAATTAAGAAATTCCAACGATTTATCAGGAAAGTATTGAAAAAAAGAAGGAAAATACATAGAAAACAAATGATTTCCAAGAGAAAACTAAAGAAAATCCAACGAGTCATCAAGAGCTTCCTCTCAAAAAGGCTCCTGAAGCATAAATTCGAGGTGAAAAATCAGATAACCTATAATTTCGGACATATTTATCACAAAATCCTCACTAAATATTATAAAATCGTGATTTTCAAGCAAATGGACCTTATAATCTACAATTTCCTCATAGTTCCTGGCAATATTCCTGATAAGAAAATCGTTTTGTCCTCTGATGAATTCCCTGAATTCAATGAAAAATCCTCTATTTTAGTGATTCGCAAGGCTCTTAAAGATAAATTGACAGAAATCCTATCTACAAATTTCCCTGAATTGAACCTAAAAGCCTCATTTAATAAAAATATTGATGAAAGTCTTTCATATATCAAAGATATTGATAATAATATGGTTTCTGTTATAAAGAATAAAAGGGCTGGAATCGTTTCAAAAAGACCAGATATATATAAAATACTCTTTATCCAAAGGAAAATAAAGCTTTGGCTTAAGATAATTCGCAGGATTAGAAAGAAACAGAAGCTTTATCATCAAATTTGTCAACGAATCGATAAAATCAACAAAAGACAATATCTTCTAATCAGATGTTTCGAGACTATTGATCATGAAAAACTCATTATTAAAGGCAAATTATTCGCAGAAACTGGGAATTTTCATATGAAAAAGCTTGTAATTACCCAAGAAATCCTGAGTTTCTTAAAAGACCCGTTTTCTAAACAATCTCTTTGGGATTTAATCTCTTTTGATGAAACTAAAAGGACTTTACAACTTAATGAGGAACTTCTCTATAACATAGAGAAATCGAAAGAAAAGAAGCCGAAAAAGAAAAAAGCCTTTCCTTTTTTAGCTTGGATAATTCTTCAAAACAAGGTTCGGAAATTCCTCGCTGAGAAAAAGGAAGAAGCCGAGATTTTTGCGAAATGCATTGGCAAAAACCCTGACATTTCAAGACGTTTCAAGCTTTGTTCCAATGAACTTTTCGTTATTAAGGCAAAAAGATTCGAAACTCCGAATTCAGAGAAATTCTCTTTGAAAATCAATGGTTTCATTTTCAATAAATGGCGACTTCCTTTGAAAACCGACTTGGAAATCCCAATGAATTCCCATGAAATCGAAGATCTCGCGAAACAAATCCTGAAAACCGCGAAAATCAGGAAATTGATCAATAAGGATTATTTCATTCAATTTGATGAGAAAGTTATTAGAAATATGGAGGAATATACTCCAGGTTATGGTATGGCTTTTTTGAAGTATCCACTTTTACCCTATGAAATGAAGAAAATCATGAATCTTCCGGGGAATAATATGAATAGACAGGCAATTATGAAGATTTCTAAGGCTTGGTGTCGATATAAGTTGAATTCGGCTTTGAAAAGCCTATTTACGAAATTCAGGAAAACAGAGAAAGCCTTCGCTCATAGCGCTTTGACTGAAGAAATGCAGAAAAAAATAATGAATTTACAAAAAAGCAAAGAAGTTGAAGAAGAAGAAAGATTAGAAAATGAGAAAAATAAGAATAATCAAGGGAAAGTCTTGATTATCGAAACTCTGAAACAATTTAATGAGGAAGTGGCCTTCATTATCAAGATCTTCGAAAATGTCCAACTTAAGACTTTAATTTTGCAATGTGAGCCTCAAATGAAAGATCGAGAATCAAAAGAATTCCATATACCATTACATATATTGAATTTGAAGGAAATCACGAATTATGATCAATTTAGAGCAGTTTATGTGAGGAATATATTACAAAATCTCGCCTTTGAAAATAACCAAATAGTCCAGAAATTCGCTCATAATAATACCATACAAAGCCCAATAAATTCCAAAACTAAGAAAAACGCAGTTTCCATGAAAAATACTATGAAAAACAATAATTCACCTGAAAAGAAACCTTTTCAACAGGAAATAAAGGCAGTTTCTTCTATTGTTGATAGCCCATTGAAAATCGAACAGATAACAGAAGAACTCCATCAAATCAACACTTTAAATGAAATCTTCACTTTTTTCCTTTATAGAGATGAATATACCTTCATAATATCGATTAAATATGATGAGAAAATAGGAGAAATCCATATTATTTGTAAAATCTATCTCCAGAATAAAGAAGTTGATGAGAAAATCATGCTTTTGAATTGGTTTTTCTCATACGATTCCTCAGATAAACGGCATATAAGGAAAATCTTAGAGGAATCTCATGATTTCTCTAAATATATCATAATCAAGGAAAAAATAGGGAATTATAGAAAACATCAGATTTATGATGTGGAAATCAATAATAAATCTCAGAAATTATATAAATTATTACAAGAAAGGCTTGAAAAAAGGAAAGTTGCCTTAAAAATTCAAAGAGTTTGGCGGAAACTTATATTACAAAGAGCCTATTCCAATATCGTTAAATCGAAAATGAAGCTTTTGACCGTTCAAATCCAAGTAATCCAAGGCAAATATTTCAAATTGATCTATTTCTATAATGAGAAAACCAAGAATATCCTAGTAAGATGCCATGAAATAATTGATAAAACGGCTTCGCCGCCTCAAAGCTTCGTTTTCTTTATAGAAATCCTTATGAAAATGACCCTTTCGATTTTGGCTCAAACATTAAATTCCTCTATGAAATTAGAACCCAAAGACCTGAATTTCCATTTAATTTCAAATAATCCATGTTTGAAAGTTCAAGAGGAAACTCCTGTTTTCTCTAATGCCAAAAACCCTGAAAATAACCAGGCTTCTTCTCATTTAAATCCTGAGAAAAGACCTGAAGAGAAATCTTCAGATTATAAGAATTCGATCTATCTTTATTCGAAAATCCTGTTTTTCATAAAGACCTTTAAATCGAGGAGAGCATTCCTCAAGAATCGTGAACTGAAAACACTGAAGAAAAATGAGGCTTTATTCCTGAAATCGATTTTATTGAAAAAGGAAAGCTATTATATCCGAATGAATTGTTTTTATCAATCAGAAGATCAAAAAGTCCTGTTAAATTTCGTGAATTTGAATTTATCGAAATTAGTGAATGCGCGATTTTCTATTGAATATTTTTGGAAAACCTATCCCAATCGTGTCGAAATCTATCGATTTCTCGATTTAATCAAAGAAAACCTGTTTTTTTCCTTTATTTATGGAAATATCACGGCTTCGCTTTTGAATCTTGATTATTCTTTGATAGAAATCTCAAAGAAAATCAAGAAAAGAGAAGCCACTTCTTCAGCCAGTAGAAAACTCATGCAATTTATCTCAGGAATTGTCTTGATTCAAAGGACTTTTAGGAAGAAAAAAGCTAAGGAAATGAGTGATTTGCGTGAGGAATCGACGAAAATAAAGCAAGAACTCATGAAAATCAAGAATGGGAAATTGAATTTGATGAAAGTCTTGAAAATGGATCAAGAATATTATCGAGTTCATATTTATCAATGCGATAACAATAAATTCGAAATTACTGCGAGATCCATTGCCAAAACTAAAGATCGAAAAGAATTGAAAACTATATTAGAAATGGATGATAATGTCTTGATGAATACTGGAGGTGAGGATTTAGAGCATTTTTTCGCTAGAAATCTCCAAATCGAAAACGATAATTTAAAGCTCATGATTTCTGAAAAATATGAGAATTTGAAGGAATTCAAAGAGGAAAATGAGAATTTCCATGAAGAAAACCTGAAAAAGGAAGTCAATAATCATGAAATCGAGGATTTCGATAATTTGAAATCTCCAGAACTCATTAAATATCAATATCGAATGAATAGTAGTGAATTTCCAGCGAAATTAACAGAAGAAGAAGAAAATGTTAAGAATAATGACTTCGAAAACCTAAAAATGGCTAATAAAGCGCAAATAGTTCATCAAGAAGAAATCGAGGGGAATCTCTTTAATGTATATTATCAGAATTCAAATATCAAAGGCAAGCCTTTGATATCAAATTCGAAGCAAAAAACCATACAAATCGATGTGAAAATCGATGATTTAATGACTTATAACCCGAATTTGAAATTGGAAAAGGATTCATTGAAAAATGTGGCTGAAATTCTAGCGAAATCGATAAAAATCGATAAGGAATCGTTTTTCATTGATTCTCGAAATATCAATCCAGATGCTTTGAAGATGCGAAGATTGGATAATTCAGAGAAAATGCAAGAAAATGATAAGAAATCAATAGAAACGCGAATATCGAAATCCTCGCATTTCCAACTTGGAGTTCAGAAATTAATAAAAATCGTAAATGAAAAGCGAAAAGTCATTTTAAAACAAACGAAAATCAGTGATGGAAAACAATATTTGATCATAATAAATTGTTTAGAAAGGCCTTTGAAGAAAATCGAGGTGACGAATCTCAATTCCCAAGATGAATTTTTCGAGGATTATGAGGTATTATTCGAGCTGAAAGCGGCTTTTATGAACAAGGAAAACGTGAAATCCTTCATACAAATTGATCTCACTTTAGGGGAAATACTTTTCCTTTGTAATTTACATATATCTTCTTCGAAGGAAAAAGCGCATAGAAATAATGAATATCATGATTTAGCACAAATTATGGTCGATAAATTGGGATTATTGGGAAATATATTGATTTTCGAAGTTCGATATAAATTAGATAATACGAAAAAAATCAGATTGAATCAACTTATCAAGAAATTCATGAAAATAGGACAAAAAATGATTTTCGTGAATGTGGTCGCGATTAGAAAAAGCCAAGAATTTTACTTGAATAAAGCCAAAAATCGCAATTATCAACTTTTCAGAAGCGAAATCCAAAATAATAAGAAAATCATAGGCAAAATCATTATTATTAATCATCAAGATGAATTCATAGTGATTTTAAAGGATTTGAATGCTTATGATCTAGAACTTTCTGCTTGGGATATCAAGACTTTCCAGATAAAAAACGCTTTGAATTTAAAGAAGGAATGTTATAACAAATTCCTGGGGATTTCAGAACTGAAAAGGAAAATATTGGAAATCATGAGGACTAGTATTAATATTTCTTTTATGCAAGATGCAATGAATAAGACCAATTTGATGATTTATTATGATGAGGATAAGGCTTTGAAAAACCTCAATAAGGAGGAAAAGAAATATTTGAATAGGACTTATAAAGAAGGCTTGAAAATCACGAGAAATGAAGAACCTTAATTGAAATTGATTTGTTTTTTTAATAAAGGCTTTTAACGTTTTTTAAGGTTTTTAAGGTTTTTTAAGGTTTTTAACATTTTTTAAGGATTTTAAGGATTTTAAAGCTTATAAAAGTGAAATTTGAATTCGGAGAAGATTTTAATTAGAAAAAAAATTCAAGGGGAAATTTTAAAAAAATGGAAAACGATCAAAAGCCCAAAACCGATAAAAGATTAGAAATTTTATGTGAGAAACTTGGGATCCCGATTTCTTATTTAACGCATAAATCCTCTATATGTCCGCATTCCGAAGGTTGTATTGAAAACATTCTGAAAACCATTGGGAAATCATTTAAATATGGATATATCTTGCGATGCGTGATTTCATTGATTGGGGCTTTGATTCAATTGAAAAGCGGCAATAAGAAGTTAAATTTTATTAGAAAAGACTTATATTTCTTCTGATTTCTTAACAATTCCAGCATTAAAGTGATATTTCATGCTTTAATTGCGAAGGAAAATTGGACTTTTGCGGCTTTTTTGGCGTTATTCCCTTTGATTAATAAAAGTTTGCTTTGTCTTTTGAGGAATTTTAGAAAGGAAAATTGCGGGATTCAGGATTTTATCACAGGCGGTATTTTTCCATTATAAAAAGGTCTTTTAAATTAAAGAAATTCTAGCCATTGCTGGTAGTATCAGTGTTTCTTTATTACCAGAGTCTTTACGTTTTGTCTTGACTTTATACCTTTTATCGAGAGCTTTAGTAGATATTTTATTTTCCTTTAATTTAAAGAAAAACATTATTGTTTTTAGGAAGCGATTTATCGTTTTTTCCTGATGAAAAAAGGCTTAAAAGTTGGGAAATCTGATTATTTATTGCTTTTCGCGATTTGTTGTGGGTTCATCGGTTATGCCTTTATTTTTGAGCCGGATCTAATGCCTCCTTCTTTAATGAAACTCTATATAAGATTCGCGAATATGGAAAAAAACGAGATGATTTTAAGAGAAGCTTGGATTGAATTGGCCAAGCGAAAACTCGCTTTTAAATAAAGAAATTTGAAATTAAAAAGACCTTTTTCAGCGAAAAATCATTAATATAAATACACTTAAAAAGCCTGAAAATCAATAAAAACTAGAATATATGATAACGAATGAAGCTAAACCATCACAAGGACCTTCCGGAGGTCCTTTATTTCAGAAAGAATCGATAATAAACCTTCAGAATTTCCAAGAAAAAGATGTCAGAATCAAGTTCATTGGAGGTCGCGAAATCCAAGGGATTTTAAAAGGCTATGATACCTCATTAAATATGGTTTTGGATGGCTGTATAGAGTTTTTACGAGGTTTTTATTAACAAAATCAAAGGATTTTTATTCATTTTTAATAAAAAGATCTGAATGACCCTTATAAAATCACAGGGCAAATCAGGAAATTAGGCTTAGTAGTGGTTAAAGGGTCTATGGTATTCATTTAATTTGATCTAAAAGCCTTTAAATAAAGACCTTTTTCAATAGTTTCTTTCCATTGGATTGGCTAAAGGCTTTGAGGAAATAGAAAACCCCTTCGCTAATCTTGCCTCCGAATGAAAGAAAAATCGATTTAAAAATTTAATAAAAATCTCGCAATAAAAAAACAAAAAAACTCTAATTAAAAAAACATAAAATCTTCGAATATCAGAATTCATAAATGAACAACAATCAAGATCTCAAAACCATCACCAGTTCTTCATCCAAAAAGTCCTATACCTATTCTCTTAATGAAAGGTTAGGCTCAGGTTCTTTCGCTGAAGTCTATAAAGGCGTTATTGATGATACCCAAGAAGAAATCGCTGTCAAAGTAATTTCCAAAATGGGAATTCAAAAATATGGACCTGATATCATCAAAGCTATTGGCAATGAAGTCAATATCCTCCAGAAAATCTCCACGAATATCAGAACTCCTTATATCGTCAAAATTTATGAATGTTTCGAAACCCAAAACAACATTTATATAATTTTGGAATTTTGTAATGGCAAGACTTTAGCTGATATTTTAAAAGCCTCGAAAACCTTGCCTGAAAAAGAATCTTTAGTCATCATATATCAAATAATCCTGGCTTTAAAGGTCATGGCAGATCATGACATCGCGCATCGTGACATCAAGCCTGAAAACATCTTTATCCATAACGGGATATATAAAATCGGAGATTTCGGGTTTGCATCTCAAAAAGGCCTTTTCGGCACAACTCTCGGGACTTATCCATATATGGCTCCAGAAATCTTCCAAAATAAGGAATATACTAATAAAGTAGATGTTTGGGCTGTGGGTGTGATGTTTCATGAGATGTTATTCGGAGAATTATATTTCATTGGGAATAGTCATATGGAAGTCGCTAATAATGTCCAAAATAAGAAATATATTTTGAGACAACCTTGTCATTTAACAATAGAAACTCAGAATTTATTAATGAAAAGCTTAGAAAAAAACCCAGAACAAAGACTTTCAGCCAATGAAATGCTTGCTCATAAAGCCTTTGAACTTGTGAGGAATATGCCTGATTTCAAGGAAAAAAACGAGGCTTCTGCCTCATGCAATGATGCTTTGTTAATAAAGATGATTTTAGAGAATTATTTGAAAGCGGTGAAGTTTTTAGAAACTTTAGCTGATAGAATTTCGAAATATGCGAACGGAGGTCCTTTCCTTCAATTTTATCTGCTAAATGAAGCTTTGAAGAAATTGGCGGGTTTGAATGAATTTTTCTTGAATGAACAAGGTCCTTTTGCTCAATTTTTGAATGAAGGCAGAAGGCGAATTTTCAAGAAATCGAAGTTTTATGAAGAAATTAAGAAATCAGCTGAATATTATCTCAAGGAATTTCATCAGAAATATCTCCTTTTTATCAACTATTTTTGTAATTTTATCCAAGAACAATGGCCTCAAGAGCAGAAATCCTTAATAATGTTAGTGAAAAATGGGGTGGATCTCAATTTAGAGGAATTATATAAAGAGGAATTAATAAGCAGAAGGATGGTTTTCATTAGATCTGGGGATCAAGATTATAAGAATTCCTTGAAGGATTCAGCTAAAGAAAAATTGATGTTCGCCTATGAATTATCAATGGCTTCGGAAATCAATAAACTATTGACTGAACAATTCGATTTCGGGACATATGAAATTGGGAAAAACAACATTGATTTCGAAGAATTATTGAAACAATGAAAAAACGTTGAAATAATTAATATTAACTAAAGGAAAAAAGCTATAATTTAAAGGACTTTTCTTGAAAATTCATTTTTTTTGTATTATATATATTGATATTTATATTGAAAATGAGAAAATTTAGCCTAATCCCTTTAAAAGCGTCATAATATCATTGAATTCCTTCCCTTCAACGTTTTTCTCATTATTTGGTGCGGGCACTTCATTTTCCTCAAATAATTCCTCTAAATAGATCCTCTTTAAAACCTCAGTTAAACTTTCCTTCATTCTCAAATTCATCTCATATTCTTCTAATATCCTCACATTCATCTTCATTTCCTCAATGTTTTCAGCTTCATTTTGATTGTGATTAAAAACATTGGCCAAATTATTCTTAACCCTGGATTTATAAAACCCTTCATTGATTTCCTCTGAATTCGCTGACAAAAACTCCTCATTCATTATTCTATAAATCAAAGTCAAGAAATTCGCTAATTTCATCTTTTCGCCTTTCGTCTTTTGTTTATGAAGCATTAATCGAGTCTTTAGCTTGAAAAAGCTCAATCTTATGCTATGATAATATAAAACCTGGAAATTCTTCGATTCCAACCAATCAATCAATTCATTACAAAGCCCCATAATAGCTTCAGTTACTATATGTTCTTCATTTTCAGGCTTTTCTTCTCTCGCTTTCTCTATAATCAGCTTTTCATCAACTATTTCAGGCGATTTTTCAAGTCCTTCCAATACATTTTCTTGATTTTCTAAGGTTTTCAAATTATTCACCACTGATAAGATGAATTTATGATCATTTAGCATTCCATGGCTTTTGATTTTACCCAGGAATTCTTCTAATATATTCAAAAGGACCGAAGGAATCGATAGTTTCTGATCCGTGTTTAATTTGAAAAAAGACCTGAAATTCAAAGACTTTTGCGTCATATTCTTCGATTTCCCTATGAGATAATTCCCGATTTCATCATAATCGACTCCTGAGACCTTTTCACTAATGCCGTTTTTCCAATAAATTCCTTTCTCATTGATTTTAATGAGTTTTTTCTGAGGAATTTCTCTTGATTTCTCCACAAAGACCAAAACTCGGCTTTCAAATCCTGAGAAAATATCGAATAAATCTTGAAAAGTCAAATCGCTGCTGACTTTCAAACCCCCGAAATCGGCTTTAAGGACTTTATTAAGGAAAAAGAAGGTTTCATTAACTCCGATTTCTATCATATGTTCAATGAAATTATCCAGGATTTTCTCTATTATCCTTATATAATCCTGCGATTTTATAGGCAAATCCTGTTGATTCACGAATTTCCCAAAGACCATTTCCTTTAAAACCTTTATCATTGACATCAAAGGGAATATCGTGAGAATCATGACACTAAATAAGAGGTTTTCATCTTTAAATCGATCCCATAATTGCTGTTTTTCAGCGGGTTTCAGGTCTTTTTTCTTGAGATCTTCCTTGATATCGGTTATTAGGAACATTTGGCTGATTTGATGGGCTTCTTTGGCTTTGAGATTAGGGAGATTATTATAGAAATTGGATTTTATGGCTTCGATTTGATGAAGTCTTTCCGCTAATTTCTGTTGTTGTTTGAAATTTAGTTCTAATTGTCGCATGATTTTCTGTTGGAATTTATTCAAAATGGTGTCATAATTCAAGACTTTTTCTCTTTTCCGCCAAAGAACTAATAAAACTGCGAATATCAACCCAGTGAAGGCCTTTTTCTTGTTGCTTTTGAGCAAAATGAAGACTTTATTTAAGAGATTTCGCATTTTCAATATATTTAATTTTATAGATATCTATTATTAAGAGACTTTTTTTATTAAATTAGGATTTCCCATTTTATTCTGATATCCAATTCGCAATCCTTCCATTCATCGCCTTTATTATCCTTTAAAATCTCGATTTTATCTCTTTGAACTCCTGGTTTTTTCCATATTTTCCTCATATCAATCAAGACATTGCCTATGAGTTCATCTCCGGCTTCATCGAAATCGAAAACCTCAGCCAAAAGCTTGAAATTCTCATATTCTTTCTCTTTGAAACTCATTTTCATTTCGCATTGATAATCCCAAATCGGGTTATTATTATCTTGAATAATAGGCGTTTTTCTTTGTAATTTCTCACCATTATTGATTTCAGTGGTCATCATTATAGGGTCTGGATTGATTAATTCTCCTTTTTTCCCTACAATGCTTATTATACAATAAGGATCTGATGCCCCAACCATATCGAAATTCGGTAGATTCTTACATCCTATTATATCGATCTTCAAAACTCCGGTGATTATAGGCTCTTCAAGAATCACGTTTTTCTTCTTATTTTTCAATCTCAACTCTTCTAATAAATCCTCCTCAATCTTTATACTCAAAACCGCCCAATCGAAGATCAAATCCTTTTCAAAGCTCAATTTCGAAGCCAAATCCTTGAATATCCTTCGAATCCAGGTATAATCTGGCCGTTCTTCGAATTTCAAGGCTTTGGAATATTTCAGAAATATCGAGAATTCCTCAGGAAGACCTTCACAAAGCACTTGAATAGGTGTAGCGACCTTTTTTTCTAATATTTTCTCATATTTCTCTTTTTTCGAACTCAAGTTGATTCCTTGCCAAGGCAAATTTCCTCTGAGGAAATAGATGAGAACATAACAAAGCGATTCTAAATCATCTCTTCGGCTTTGTTCGATAGCCAAATGTGAATTAATACTGGCATATCTCGCAGTTCCTGTGAGAGTCTTATCTTCTTTATTCGGAATATGTAGTCCTGTCCTCGCATCACGATATTTCCTAGCCAATCCAAAATCAATCATGAACAACTTATCAGCCTTCTTCCCTAATCCCATCAAGAAATTCTCAGGTTTCACGTCTCTATGAACAAAATTGGCTTCATGCAGATATTGAAGTCTCAACAGGAATTGATCAGCTAACATAAGCACAGTTTTCAATGAAAATTTCCTATTACAATAATTGAATAAATCCTCTAAACTAGGACCCAGGAGATCTGTGACCATGATCCGGAAATCGCCTTCTTCTCCATACCAATAAAGCGTCGGAATGCCTTCACCGCCTTGGAAAAGTCGCATCAATTTTGCCTCATAAAGAAGTTGAGGATGTTTACATTTAATAGTTTCCTTAAAGAAAAGATATTTAGGATATCAATGAAAAGGAAGACAAACTAATTTTATGGCCACTTCGATTCCTGCTTCGAAATCCTGACCGAGATATACTGCGCCAAAAGCGCCTGACCCGAGTTTTTGTTTCAGGGAATATTTGGAACCTACTCGTAATTCCATGGGGCTTTTTAATAAGAAAACGTTATAAAATATTGAATTTTATATATAGTCAGGTTTTAAATTTGGTCAGCCTTTGAAATTTCTCAAAAAAAACAAAGCTTTTTATTCATGTTTCGAAAAAGACAGCCAAAATTTTGATTTTCAGCTTATATTATCCATGTTTTTTTAAAGCTTTGAAATTTTACTTGCTTCCAAACGCCAAACCAATGAAAATCTTCTTTAGAGGAAATTCCTTCGGAATTCCAAGAACTAGGTACTTTAATGGGCCATTTCGAGCTCTTCTAATTTAATTTTGATTGGTCTGAATTCAAATATTTTGAACTATTCTATCTTGGAATTTCCATATAAACTTTTTGTTAATTTAAAATTTCCCATTAGCTAATTCCACTCCCAAAAGACAAGTCCCAATGCAGATAGTCCCTCAAATCAATCCTTCTATTTCCCTAGAGGATTATAACCAGAACTTCGCTTCTTTCATCCAACAAATCCAACATTCAGGCATTCAATATGCCTCGATCTATTTTTCTCTATTATCCCAAATTAAACCTCAGAAATGTCTATCAAATGATGTTCCTTCCCTCGAAGAAATCAAGCAAAAATATCAGATTTTTCTCCATAGGTAAAAATTTAAACATCATATTTTTTCGACTGTCTCATTTTTATTTAAATTTTATTTAGGAAATCGCGAAGTCAAAAACCTTGCAATTTGCTCAAATATTGGAGTCATAAACATTTAGACACATTCCTCTTCCTGCTTTCTTGTTTCCAAAGTCTCACAGGCCATTCTCCTGATTTCTTCACAGATACAGATTGGTATGCATTATCCCAACTCCTGCCTCATACCAAGCCTGAAAGCCTGAAATATAAATGGGCCTGTCTCCAAACCATCCCAAGCAAAGTTTCGCATAATTGGACTTTACAAGAAGACCAATTATTAAGGGATTTAATCTCTGAAATGAGTCCTGAGCTTTTACATCAATTCGAGCTTAATGATGAAAGCTTTAATTCTCATATTAATAGTCCGAAGGTCAAATGGTCTTTCATCGCGATGGAACTCAATCAAAGAGCCCATAAAAATGACCCTTTTGGCAATTATTTCCCTAAATTAGGAAAACATTGTAGAGAACGATGGTTCAATCATTTAACTCCTCATCTCAAGAAAACGGAATGGACCGATGCTGATGATCTCGAACTCATGGAATTGGCTATCAAATATGATAGAAAATGGGCGAAAATCGCACAAAGATTCCCAGGACGCACCCAACATAACGTCAAAAACCGATATTTAAGCCTAATCGCCAGAGAATATAAGATTTCCAGAAAGAAATTATCTGCGAAACTGTTTTCCTGCAAGTTTCTATTGCAAAATACTTTATGTAATTTGAGGAAAAGACTCGGAGATAACAATAATGGCTCAAGAAACAACAATAAAAATTGGTTCTTCGGATTAGAACCAGAAAATGGGTTCCAAGAGGAAAAAGATGAAGCGAGAAGCTCAACGATGAATGAAGCTTTGGAGAAACATTCCTTGGCAAGCGATGTCTTTTCCGAACAGGAGTTCAATTTCGAACAAGATAAGGATAGAATGGATCTCCTTTTCGAAAACCAAATCACTATGATGAATAATGGTGATGAAATGAAACAAGAGCCTTTTATGAATGAAAACGAAGAAAATGATGAAAATAATGAGTTTTTTAGATAACTGTTAAGTAATGCTTTTTTTTTTCTGTGTTATTTAGGCTTTTCTATCTAGATAAATTAAGGGTTTTCATTGTTAATTTCAACTCTTTATATTATTTCTACATATATTATTTATAGCTTACGTTATTTATTTCAAAGAACATTTTCTTTTCTTTTCTTTCTTATTTAATTTATTTTTTATTTTTTTGAAAAAACCCTTTATTTCACATTATTTTCCTTATTTTCCTTCTCATTCGATGGCTTCAAACATCTAGTAATCAAAGTTTCCTCTATTATATGATTATTCACCAAATAAGATAATCTCCTGGCTTTCTTCTCTTCCTCAAAATCCTTATTTTTCCTCAAAATTTCAGCTTCTTCTCTCTCCTTATTATTATCCAATTCTCGAATAAAACTCTCAATATCGATATTTATCGATTCCTCCTGTTCCTCATAAAGTGCTTCTTTATTCATATTATCAATGCCATTTTCTCCTATAATCTTAGCTTCTTGATGGTTAAAAATAGACCCGAATTTATAAGAGATTTCCTGTGGAATTATCGTTAATTTCTCTTTTTCATCAGGTAGGCTTAATTCCCTTTAGAAAAAGGAGTTTTTAACAAAGGAAATAGATAAAAAAGCCGAAATTACTTGAGGACTTTTGATAGGTTATTCCCATTTCCATCAGAGGAACTCGAGCTTTCAGCTGATTCATTTTTCTTAGGAATTTCATTAGGTGAATTCCCGTTTTTTAGTATTTTTCTTCCTTGCAATAGGAATTTCTCTAAGGGTTTATTAGGATCTTCAGTTTTAGCCAAAAGATTCGAAATCCTCATGTTCATAGGCTCTAAACAACAATTTCTGAAGATGATTATCGATATTAAACCTAGAATTCCTAAGGAAAATATCAAGAGATTCTTAAGTTCTCGATTCGATTGGATATCTGAAGAGAAGGTCTTTACATATTTCTGATAATAATCGTTGATATCAGAAAATTTTGATCCAAGTTCATGGAAAGTCAGGATTTTGCCAAGCGAAGACCAGACAGAAAAGCCTGTTTTTTCGCTCATTTCATCAGAAATATATGAAGACGGGACTTCTTCATGGATTTCTTGAAAAATGGGTATATTGCTTCGATTATTAAGCGTGAAATTAGACTTTTCGAGGGTTTGATTTTGAATAGAAAAACATGGGGTTTTCAAAGGATATTTGAATAAAGGTAAAGAAAATGGAGGTTTTTGGCTGGAATTATTTATATTTTCAATACTGATATCATTTCCCTTCAAATCACTTGATTTTCTCTGGATCGAGATATTGCTATTATTCAGGATTTCTCGATTTTCCTCAATAATTTCAATATTTTTCAATGTGGAATTCTGGGATTCCTTGATAATAGGCTTATTTTGGGTGATTTTCATATCGATTTCCTTAAATCTGGGGAATAATAACCGATATCTGCTTTTTATCGGCTTATATCCTGGATAAAAAGGCATATCATTATAATTTTCAAAGACTTTATTGGAAGCCAATTTATTCCCATGATCGAGAATAGGATGATGGCTCAACGGATATCCACATTGCCATCCAAGAAGAAAAACGATTAAAAAGACTAGAATTTTATTAAAATTTCGTGGCTTCATTAATAAATAATTTCAGAGATTTTATTTGAAAAAACTTAATTTCTATAATATGGAAGATGAGGAAAATATGTTTGTTATAAGGGGCCCGGTAGAAGAATATGGTGAGATTCCAGCCAAAGGCTATTTTGAATATAAGCCAACTTCTTCTCAAATGGGATCCACCACAATTAATGAAGAAATCAAGGAAAATATTGTGAGTTCCACCTCACAAAATGTGCCAAGTGTTTCGAATCAAGAATCAGCTAGTTTCAAAGAAGGTGAAAAACCGAGCAGCAATCTGAAATTTAACCAGGAAATGGATGTTCATAAAACTAATAAAAATGGTGGCCTCTCTAAAGATGGCTTCTATAAAGATATGACCTTTTCCCAGACCCATAACCACCAACCCTTAAATGTTGAGAAGATGGAAAAGGAAAAAGAAGAAGAAGAAAAGGAAAAAGAAAAAGAAAATGATGTTTCTCAGAAGAAAATGCCCACTTTTATTGAGAAATCTCAGAAAAAACTTGTTGTTCTGAAGTAAAAAAGCTTAGATTTATCTGAAATTTATTTTTATACCAAGCGATTCGCTCCTTTATTATGACAATTTCTTGGCCTATTTGAAAGAGAACTTCGGGGATTTGATTGAATTAGAGTCTCTAGAGATTTTGATTTCTTTTCAAATAGATGATTTGCAATTCCATCAATTATCCTATTATATTGAAGAAAAGCTTCAATATCTAAAAGACCTGATTTCCTTGAAATTAAAGATCATGGATTCTACCTTAAGCACTTTAAACCTTTATAAAATTTGTTCAAATCTCCCAAAAAACCTCCAAAATCTTAAATTAATCATAATTTCACAAAGAGAATTAACTCTCGAAGGAATATTTCCACATTCTCAGTTCAAAGACCTTGAAAAGCTTAAAATTTGGATCAAAGCTCCTAATAATCCTTTGATAAAAATCAACCAGCTTTATAATAACCTCAAATGCCTGACTTTAAGCTTTTCTTCTTTGTTTTCTGATGAGAATTTTAATTTATCATTGAAAAACCTGCAAAAAGTCGAGACTTTGATTAATGAAGATAATGAAAAAAATATCGAAAAGCTCTTTAAAAACAATCAATGCATAAGATCATTGAAATTGACCTTTCTTAACACGAAATCCTCAGGAAATTTGCTAAAATATATGAAAGATTTAAAGGTTTTGAAGAAATTACAGATCTCATTTGATGAAAAGGTCGAATTTTCCTCTTATATTCTCATGGAAATCCTAGCTATATTTCTTGATAAGGATTCTGAGCCGTTTCAAGACCTTCTTACTTTCAAGCTTCAAATTCCTAAGTAATTTTTCTTTAAATTATATCATTTTTCTAATAAAATTTAATTAGTTATTACCCAGATTCTGAGAAAATCAAATCCAATTGTCTTCAAATGGATTTCAAGAAGATTTTTCCTAAAATCCAGACTTTCCTTGTGAATTCTATTGATTTATGCAAATTCTTCACCCAAGAACAATTAGAAACTCAGGCTTTTTCCTTCAAGAATTCTGAATTAATCGATTCTTTGCGATTATTGTTAAAGTCAAAAACCATGCTTTTATTTCTTAGTGATGAATCCTTTAAAAAATCAGAGGTTTTCAATTGTTTTAACTTAGAAATCGAGGCTCTTATTGATAAATTCATCAAATTAGACAATATTTTCGAATTACAAGAAAAAGCCCCAAAAAGCAAAAACCTTCAATTCACTCTGGAAAACTCCAATACTCTCACGATTTACCTTCGATTGTTGAGTTATTTCAGAACAGCGACTCCTGAACTCGAGGAGTTTTTCCTATATTTTACTTTGGATTCAGATATTGATAATGCTGTTTTTGAAAATTATTCATTGGCTAATAATCTGAATGTTCATTTTTCAATTGCAAAGGAAAAAGAGGCTTTTGGTCAATGGGAGTTTACATCAATACCCAGAATTCGATATTTCAAGCTTTTTTTCAAACATTGTTTGAGATTTGGAGAGCTTTTTCTTTATTCTTTGAATTCCGAAAAGGCTCAGAATTGGTTGCCTGATATGAAAAGCTTTTGTTTGTCTTTTATAGAAGAAGTAGCTTCTTTAGACAACCAATTGATCCTTCCTGTTAATTTCTTCTCTGAGAAATTAGATCGGATATTTCTAAGTGCCGAAAACATCAATTTCAAAGGAAATATCAAAGAAAAGGGACTTTTAATGAACTTTTTTAAATATCTCAATTCGATAGAAGCGAAAAATCAGCTTCATTCCATAGAATTACTGTTGAAAAACTGCGGAATCGTTAATTTCTATGATGATTTCGAAGGCTTTTTTAAAGCTTTATCCAAGTCTTATGAGAAATTGCGGCATTTGAGGTTTCAAATCCCAGGTCTTCAGGTTCAAGATGAGGATTTCCAACAACGTTTCCTTCTTTTAAACTTAAAATCCTTGAAAAGTCTAGATTTGAACCTGGAATCCACTGGGATTTCTTCTAAAACCATGAGAATTCTAGCAGATTTCATTGGAACGAATAAATTCCTTGAAAGCCTGAGCCTGATGTTGAGAAATAATACAATTATGGATCTTTCTGGATTATTTAAGGTCATAACCAAAGATAATCTGCCCAACTTAAAGTCAATAAAGCTATATTTGCATAAAACCCAGCTTTCTAATAAGACCCTTGAAAATCTCGGGACTTCTTTGAGCCATTTTCCTGAAGAAGTGACTGATTTCAAGATTGATTTGGAAGATAATAAATTAACTTCTGAAAACAAAGACCTCTTTTCTCAAATTGCAAAAGGTTTGGGTCATAAGTTTAAAAAGCTAAAAAGCCTACAATTTCATATGGTGAAATGCCAATTGGGAAAATTGGAAATATTGGAATTTCTGAGAGAAATTTATCAGATCAAAGCAGAAAACCTCTTGTTTTTTGATTTGGGGAAAAACAAGGCTTTTTGGGAAAGCGAATGGAGCCCAAGTGAATTGGAAATGTTGAGTGAAGCTTTGGAAAGGGATTTCCAAACCCCAAAATTAAGGCTCGAATTCACGGCATTGAAAAATTATAAGAAAAATCCTACGCTGTTTCATACTTTGGAAAAAATACAAGGCAAACCTAGAAAAAATCTCGAACTTAAGATGAAATTCTGAAGAAAGATAATAGGGAAATTAATAAGATTAAAGCTTGATTTTAAAAATTATTTATGTTTTTGTTATTTAAAAAAAATCTTATTTTTATCAGGTTTTTTTTGATTATCAAATTTCAAAAAAAAAAAATATTGGCAAAAATAATGATAATTAAAAAATTTTAAAAATTTTCTTTTTTTTAGAAGACATTTATCAAGAATTTAAGTTATAAAAATAAAATTTAGTTTTTATAAAGTGAACAATAATTATTCAATAAATTTTCTTCTTCTGTTCTTTATCAAAAAAAAATTTATTAATTATTTATTGTGTCTCTTGGTCTTTTTCAAGTCTTTTGGCTTGGCGATTGGATTGGCAGGCTTGGCTATTGGCTTGGATATTGGCTTGGCTATTGGCTTGGCTATTGGCTTGGCGATTGGCTTGGCTGTTGGCTTGGCTATTGGATGAGCTGAATCCAATATTCCTTCTTCTGTTTAAAAAATATACATATATTAAAAATTTATGTTTTTTGCTTGGATATTTATTGAGATATGCATTTCTGAGATTTTCTGGGATGTTTTCAGGGGCTCCCATGTTGACAGAGGTTCACCCCACCAGTTGATACAAAATCGTCTTTCACCATCTTCATTGCTTTTCATCCCTGAAATTTCTTCTATCTCAAAGAATAAAGAATGCTTCTTTGTTTTCGTCGAGCCATAGAAAAGAAGTATACTTTTTTGAAAATCTCCCAAATTCTTTTCTGATTTGACCAAAATTTTGAATTGGTGGATGTTGTTTTCTGCCTAAATATGGTTTGATTTGGTTAAACATGTCTTGAACGGTTTTCAAATCAGCATTTCCACGATTCTTCTTCAACTCTTCGATTTCGAGCTCCATGTTTCTACATTTCTTTTGCATTTTGGTGAATTGAAGATTTAAAAGACCGTCTGCATTTTTCTTCTTTTGGAGTTCTTCTTCCAATTTATCTTGGTGAATTTCTTGTGTCTTCAACTCCTCCCCTAGTTTTTGGCATTTATCCTGAAGCTTTAAATAAGCTTCTTTTGCTAATAGTTCACCCTCTTTCCATTCTTTTTCTTCATTCATCCATTCCAAAACATCTTGGTTGTGATCATCTATAAACTTGTCATTTTTTGCTGCAAGCTCTAGATTTTTTGCTTCAACAGCTTCATTTTTGTTGTGGAGCATCACATTTGATTGTGTTTCTTCTTCAAGTTTTTTGGTGAGTTGCAAGGATTGGGCTTTGAGTTTTTGACTATCCAATGAATCCATAAAGGAGGATCTGTCATTGGATAAAACAATGGCACCGAACAGCTTGTCAAAGGAGGATCTGTCATTGGATAAAACAATGGCACCGAACAGCTTGTCTGCACACTCATCGATGATGACCTTCAAAACAAAAAGACAGCATTTTTTCTTAGCATGTTGGGAGTTTTGTTTCTGTCCATTTCCATAAAATTCATCACGTGCAACATCATCCCTTCCTTGGACTTTTGCTATGACTGAATAACATCGTTTTTCTTCATTGGGTTTGATGGAAAAACCAATGCCATCATATGAAAGGAGTTTTTGCAATGCAACTTCAATATCAAGTTTTCTGAAGAACTTCATCAGACAATTTTTTTTGTCTTCCTTGGACAGATCTAATTCCAAAGCTAAAAAAATGGAATCGGTTTTTCGAAAAAAATCAACATCTATTCCATCTCCCGAAAAAACCATGGAAGTCCTTTGGTTTTTTCCAGAATCGTGCATCTGGGAAGTCCCTGTGTACACGACCGGAGATTTAACACCACCATCTTCCCCAACTCTTGGCAGGATCCCGTTTCCATTACCATCCTGAAGAGATCCATCGGCGCCAGATGGTACAGCAACAGGTAGAGAAGTTTTATCGATGGATGTTTTCATTTTAAACTTCCCCAATTTCTTTTCTTTCAGCTTCAACTTTAGACCTGTCATCTTCTTTGCCTCAGTGTTGATGATTGAATTGGGCTTCTGAATCTTTTTTGTTGGCACTAACCATGTCTTTTTTTGTTCTTTTGCCTCGATCACTGCCTCTTTTTTTGCAAGTTTTAAGAGATGATCCAATTTTGGATTTAGATTCCTTTCATGTTCTTTCACCATCCTTGTACAGCGGACTTTGTTGAATGCTTGAACTTCTACGAGGGCTGTATGGCTGGATTCTTTTTCATTCAGTTGATGGTTTTCTTCCAAGTCTATGATATTGGGTCTCTTCTCGACAATGCCATTAAGAACCTTGAGTTGTTGTGCTTATCGATTTCGGTGAGCTGCTTTTGAGTCGTTTTGTTGAAATCCATTTTCTGGTAAATGTTTGAGACAGAAGAAAAATTTTCAAATTAAATTATAAAAATAGTTTCATTTTAAGAAAAATGGATTTTTCTTGGTTTTAACTCTGATAATTTTCACATGAAGTTAACTTTTACTTAAAAAAACTCAAAAAATTATTAAAATTAGTATTTTCTTTCTTATCTTCTCTTCCTCCTCTTCAATTTCTGAATTAGAATCATCGGTCTAGTTGCTCCTTTTTCATTTTCATTTTCCTTCTCGTTTTTATAATCTTCTAAATCCTTCCTTAAAAAAGGAGAACAAGTATCAACAGTTGGGTTATTGAAGATTGTTTTTACTTGAAGGCTTTATTTTCTTTCTTATCTTCTCTTCCTCCTCTTCAATTTCTGAATTACTATCATCAGTCTAGTTGCTCCTTTTTCATTTTCATTTTCCTTCTCGTTTTTATAATCTTCTAAATCCTTCCTTAAAAAAGGAGAACAAGTATCAACAGTTGGGTTATTGAAGATTGTTTTTACTTGTAGGCTTTCCTTTCTAAATTTTGGTTTTTTCTCTTGCAGTTAATTCAGAGCTATTTTGAGAACTTTCAGCCACATATTAATTAGTTTTGGTCTGTCCATTCAAGACGGTTTCCCTTGTGACTGGAAGATGGGAGTTATTGATTGAATTGTTCATGTTGTATCGATTCTCCTGTCGTTGAATTTGGTCAAGTCATATTTGGTGAGGAATGTCTTCGCAGAGAATATAGAGAAAAATTGCCAAAAGAATATTTTGCCAAAAAGCTTCTAAAAATTTATCTGCCAAAAAGTTCGAAAATTGCCAAAAATAGACAAATAAATATTGCCAAAAGAATTAATTTTCTAAAATTATATTAAAATAATCTTCTAAATAAAATTTTGCCTAAAAATTTGAAAAATAAATATGATAAAAAAAATATTTTAAATTATTTTCTATATAAAATCAAACTTTTTTCTAAAAAAAGAAAATTTATTAAAATAAAAAAATTTAATATTTAAAACTCTTAAAAATCAGATCTTTTCATGAAATCGTTTTATCGTTTTAATGAAGATGTTTCTAAGCTGCTAAATTCTTTAATCGATCCAATATTTTCAACTGTGTTCTTTATTTCTTTTCATCTAAAGATAAATTTTTAGGTTCCGAGCCATTTTTCTTTGTCGAACACCGAAACCACTTTTTTGCTTTCCTTATATTCCAATTTTTTCGATGGTTTGCTAAATCGGAAATTTCCTGAAATCAACATCGAGGCAAATTTTTCCTCTCAAGTCTTAACTAATTTGAAATCAACAAAATCTGCTTTCCGCATGAAAAAGCTTCCGAATTATAACGAAATTCGGATCATTCCACTCGGCCAATATCTGATTTTCGGTGTAAAAATCGACCGCAATTCAAATAAATTCCTTCATGATTATAATATGTTTCGTAAAGGCCAGGATTTGCATTTCGAAGAGAGAATCAAGTCTTTAGAACAGGAAATAAAAACAGAGAAGCAATCATTGACAATGGGGAAACAATTGGCTGCAAAATTTAATTCTTCTGAAGATAAAGAGCCCAATTTTCTCATAAGTTATGTCACAAAAAAACTCAATCAATAATTTAAATAAAGAAACCTTGAAGAGTTATCTGCCGAAATCAGAGCCTTCTATTGTGAAAAGCCTTTCTCCGAAGAATTTATGGAAAAACATGACAGGCTCAAGCTTCAAACAAATCAAGGCTTCTGAAGAGGATTATATTCTAATTGAGGATTTTCAAATCATCAGTCATTTGGGCTTGATTTTATTGGATGAAAAGGGTAAAGTAATTACAGAGGAGACTCCAGATAAAGAATTTAGAGGCTTTTGTCATTTGATGAGAACTGAAAGATTAGTTCATGGAAGTTTTTTTCTTTTAATTATTTTCTTTTTAATCTTTTATTTAAAAAGAAATGGCTCCGAGTGTGGAATCGATGAAGATCAGAAGATTGATAGATTTCGATGGGTTTATGAGAGGAAATCCGCCCTGTTTAATTAAGAGATTTGATATGATTATTTAATTTTTTTTTTGGAGAAAATTAAAAAATTAAAAAGTATATATATAGGAAATCTGTATGTAATTATAATTCAATTCAACATATAGAGATTATTAATGAATACTAACGAAATACTAAAAAAATAAAATAAACTCGACTATTTAATATTTGTAGAAGTCCAAACCAATATCATGAAAAGTCTGGACATTGTTCAAATGATCTAAATTATGATCTAAATTATTGTTATGGTGAAGGCGACTACACATGGTTTCCGAATTGTCAAAGAAAGAGCCTTCTTCTTTCTTCTTTTTTATGGGATGTTGATTATAATTCTTAATTCTAAACTTCAAACTATCAATACAACTAATGATCTGATCATCCAAATTCTCGTTTTTCATCATTTCTGCCAATTTTTTCCTTGATACCTTCAAATGTTTCACCATCAAACTGATGAATCGATTCTTGATGTTATGTTGGGTTCTGCCTGGAAAATATTTGGCCAATTTTGACCATTTCCTCAAGAAACTTAACGCCATTTCCATCAATAACACATCTTCTTGAGAGGTCCAATGGTTTCTTTAATGTAAAATTAACTTTTTCTAAATATTTTATAAACTCGATACCTTTTTAAAGCAGGATCCAAATGATTAATGAATCGTTCACAGCATTCCTTGCCAGTTTTGATTTTGTGAGGGTTTGGAACCAAAACACATAATTTCTGAGCCATTTCGCTCCATTTGATCCTTTGATTCCAAGAATTTTCCCTGATTATTTGAATCAAACCCTCATCTTCTTCCTCTGACCATTCATAAATGCTTTTGTTGGATTGTTGAAACAACAACAACCATTTGAATTCTAGGAATTCAGAGGAAATGTTGGGAAAGAGGTTAGCGATTGTCTGCCAATCGAATTGGGTCTTAGTTGAGAAAATTATTTGGCAATCGAAAAAAATTGAAAAAAATGTTTAAAAAAATTGAAAAAAATTGAAAAAAATTGAAAAACATTAAAAAATTAAAAAATTAAAAAAAAATTATACAAAATCGGTTGAGTTTCGTTTCATCAGCGTCTCATAACATGCCACCATCCAAATCAAAATCATCAGTTTTTCTTCATTCCAGTTCTTCATGGAGATCCGGTTAATGTCTTCTAAAGTTTTTGAGCTATTATTTTGGAAATTTTTAGTAATCTTCTTAACTTTGGTACTTGGATTTAAAGTATTTGATGTAAATTTGGTGAACTAATTCTGGTTCTGGGTACATTTGTAAAATTGGAGACACCTTTTTGAGCCTGCTGACGTTATAAAAATAGAAAAAGTGTGGGTCAACTTTGGAGGTGTGGATAAAATCAATGAAAAGCATGCTGTTGACTATGGTTTTGGCTGCTGATTCTTGGAAATATGGACTGATTCCGAGACATGACAAGAAGGGTTGAATATGAAACATAAATTTGAGAATATATGAAAAAAGAAAGAAGAAAAGCTTAAAGAATGGAATAAATTTGAAATAAAATATAAATTTGAAAATATTGAGATCCAACAAAGGCTGAAGGTATTTATTTATCTTGATTATTTGAATCTAATAAATAGTTTGAAAAAAAAATTAAAAAAAAATAAAACAAGTTTTTTTATGTCCATTTTTTTTATTAAAAAAACTAATTTTTCTAAGTTTTTTTGTTGTAATGACGCCATCTAAATTATTTATTCATTTAAAATAAACCCCATAAAAACCCCCAAAAAAACTATTTTTTTTCAAAAATGCAACAATAAATGGATCAAGCCTCTGACAACAACCCTTGTCAACATACTTCCTGCATCATCAGTGCCTTCCGTGGTTTTCGTAATGGGGTTTATTTTGGTGGTAGGCTTCGTTTCCTTCATTCCATCGCGATGGTGATCCTATTCAAAAAGGGCAGTTTCAAAGAACTTTTGACCAACATATGTGAATTGACTTTCGAACATGCTAAAAATCTCGGTCTATTTATCTTTCTCTATAAGGCAATGGTTTGTTTTTTGAATGCTTTGAGAGGAAGGGGATCGAAATATCATTCATTATTAGCCGGATCTACTGTGGGTTATGTGGTTTTCCGAAAGAAAACCAGCGTTAATAACCAAATAATCTTATTTTTATTGGGAAGAATGTTGGTGGGAGTGGGGGAAAAGCTGAAGAAACAAGAAATCATGCCGAAAATGACTTTCTATCCGATTTTGGCATCTTTGGTATGGGGAATCTTGATGTTTCTTTTCGAAGATGATAAGAAAAACCTCACACCTTCTTTGGCTAGCACTTTGACCTTCATTTATAAGGAAAGCGATAAGAAATTGGAGAAATGGACGGAATTGATTCCTTTTGAAAAGCCTGAAATATTGAAGAAAATTCTCTAAAAATTGCCATAAATTAAAAAATAGAAAGAAGATAAAATGTTTTTCTTGTAGTTTCTTTAAAATCTCTATAATGTCGCCAAAATAATTCCATTTATTTTATTTCTTCTTGATCTTTCTTTTCCACTCGGAAGAAATTCCAAATTGTTCCCTTCAAATAATCTGAAGTGAAATCATATTTCTTTATAGATTCCTCCTTTCTTCTCCAAACCAATCCATTATCTACCAATCCCACGAGTCTATAATATGAATTACTAAATGCCGTGAAAGCTCCGAATGTCATAAACGCAGTCCACGTCAATTTGAACATCGATCTTTTCAAATGTTCGCTCGCAACTGGAGTGTTCACAACTTTGCGGGCCACTGGGAAACCTTAGAAAATGAAATAAAATCAAGAAAAATGATCCAAAATGATGATTTAATCTGAGAAATTTCGAATAAAATTACCCACGAGAGTATAAACTAACAAAATGGCCAGATCCGCTCTATTGAAATTGGCCACAGTTTCTCGAACTGTCGGTTGGGTTATCAAGATAGGATAAGGCGGACGTTGGCCAGGATCTAATAAAATGCGATTTTCCGACCGTTTGAGAAGATTGAGTCCTCCGAAAATTCCGTTCGGATTAAAAGTTTGGCTCATGAAGCGAATTTTAGCAATAAAACGAGAAAAAACTTATAATTTTTTTTCCGAAGATAAACAAAATTTAAAAAACTTTAATTTGAAAAATTCGCAATGAGTCAAGGTCTCGGCATGTCCTTAGATGATTATATCAAGGCTTCGAAATCAAAAGGAGGCAACAATAACCATTCTTATGGCAATAACAATGGCCATAACAATTATTCAGGCAGATATAAAGCCGGTGGAGGCTTTAATAAACAACAAAGATTCAAACCCGCAGGTGGAAATTATCGCAATAGATTCCAGAGAAATGAAGAATTCGAAGAGAATAATAGCGGTTTTAACAAGGTAAAATATACAAGGAATGAACCATTCTTTGGTTTATTCAAATTTCTTAGAAAAGACATTGGGAACATGATCGATTCGAAGGCGGACTTGAGGAAAACAAGGATTTCGGTGGTTTCGAAAAAACCACCAAACGATTTTC
>Ga0302140_10001766_pt1 | contig 28403 bp, 21 predicted proteins | sample I_Bog_E1_1_FD_202095 | JGI IMG/M metagenome (GOLD analysis project Ga0302140, IMG submission 202095) | Peat permafrost microbial communities from Stordalen Mire near Abisko, Sweden - I_Bog_E1_1 | ecosystem: Environmental > Terrestrial > Soil > Wetlands > Peat | place: Sweden: Abisko, Stordalen... | reverse complement strand
GACGTTGGCCGCGAATTGCGCTGGATTGCGACGGACGCAGGGATCGGCATTGTCACTCCGACCGAAACTCGCGGCCGCTTCACTGAGCGCTTGGTTTGGGGCGTGGCTCTCGTCGCGCTGCTCGCGAGCCTGGCGTGGTTGACATTGCGCGGGCGCGAGCCGCAGCGGACTCTGCGCTCGTATCTGCCGCCCCCACCACAAGTCGCATTCGATTTCACGGGAGATTTTTCCGGGCCGCCGGTCATTAACGCCGACGGTACGGCGATTGCCTATAGCGCCCGCAGCCAGAAGGATCGCGATCTGCTTTGGGTGCAGACGCTGAACGACCTGACGCCGCGCAAGCTCGAAGGCACTGACGGCGCGTCTTTTCCTTTCTGGTCGGGGGATGGAAGTTTCCTGGGATTCTTTGCCGAGGGACACCTGAAAAAAATTCCGGCTGCCGGCGGTCCTGTCACCGTTCTCGCCGACGCGCCCAACCCTCGCGGAGGCGCGTGGAACCAGGATAACGTCATCATTTACGAGCCCGATTACCGCGAGTCTTTGTGGCGAATCGGCGCCGCCGGTGGAACCGCGGTGCGCTTGACCAAGTTTGAAATGGACAAGCACACCACGCACCGCTGGCCCCGCTTCCTGCCCGACGGCCAGCATTTCCTTTTCTTTGCCACCAATCACTCGGGAGGCGCGCAGCAGGGAATCTATTTCGGCTCGCTGAAGGATGGTTCCTACAAACACATCATCGATTCGGATTCCGATGCTCAATATGCCTCCGGCTATCTTCTTTACCACTTGCAGTCAGCGCTGCTGGCGCAAAAGTTCGACGCCGCGAGCGGCACTGTATCGGGCGATCCGATACCGGTGGCGGGCTCAGTGGAATATGATTCCTCCACCTGGCACGCGACATTTTCTGTCAGCCAAAATGGAGTTCTGGTTTATGAGCCGGGATCCAAGGCCCAGGGATCCGGTCTTATCTGGTTAGATCGCAGCGGCAAGGTGCTGAACAAGATCGGCGAGCCGGCGTTTTATAAGGGCGCCGGCAGTCTTTCTCCGGATGGCAAACATCTCGCCGTTTCCATCGGAGATCCGCAGGCGGACATTTGGGTGATCGATCTGGCTCGCGGAACCCGTATCCGGTTGACCTTTGGGGGTGCTACTTACTTGATGCCCTCGTGGTCGGCCGATGGGCAGAAGATTATTTACGTGCGGCAGAGCGGCGTGACGGCGATCACAGGAACTTCACTGCGCGCCCGCCTGGCCAACGGCGGCGGCCAGGAAGAAATTCTGATGGAAGGCGAAAGTTCCAAACTGGCACACGAGTTGACGGACCCGCAGTGGTCGCCCGACGGACGCTACATTCTGCACCTTGAGGCCAGCGGCCCAACCGTTACCGGAGTGTGGGCGATGCCCACGTTCGGCGACAAAAAACCTTTCGCCATCGTTCAGCCGCAGACTCCGCAGGCCCGCATTATTCAGGCCCGGCTTTCCCCGGACGGCCGCTGGTTGGCCTACAGTTCCACCGAGTCAGGACGCGAGGAAGTCTACGTCACTCACTTTCCCAGCGGCGCAGGGAAATGGCAAGTCTCGCAAACCGGCGGGACATTTCCTTCCTGGCGGCGAGACAGCAAAGAGATTTTCTTTTTCGGCTTTGACGCCTTTCTCCACTCCGCAATGGTGAACACGAAAAGCGACGAGTTCGAATTAGGCCCCGTGCTCGGGATGTTTCAGGTCGGCTATATTGCGGCGGTGGGCAACGCCTACGATGCCAGCCCCGACGGCCAGCATTTCATCTTCGCGACCAACCCGGAAAGCGTCTCCACGCCCCTGGTCCTGGTTACGAATTGGAGTGCGGAGCTGAAAAAGTAAGTTTCGGTTCTTCGTGATGCAAGTCCTCGTGCTACACTCGCGGCTGTTTGTCTTCCCCGCATCAATCTGCCTTGAAGGGGTCTTCCATGTTCGCTACCTTCTTCCTAACCCTACGTCGTTACCTCAGCGTCGGAGTTGTTGCGGTGACGATGCTTGCATCCGCTTGGGCAAGCCCGAAATTCCAAGTGATGCACGCCTTCGCCGGCGGAAATGACGCTTGGGGTCCGGTGGGTGTTCTAACGCTCGGCAGCGCAGGCAATCTTTACGGGAACTCGTTTTACGGTGGTTCGACCGACTGCGGCGGATACGGATGCGGCACGGTTTTTCGATTGGCTCCCAAAAACGGTCACTGGGCTGAGACTGTGCTTTACAACTTCGCCGACATAATCTACGCAGGTCCATCCGGGCCGTTGGCGATTGATGGCGAGGGCAACATCTACGGCGCGGGCACTGCTTGGGGTTACGACAATGGCCAGTACTACGGTGGTGAATTATTTCAAGTTCTCAACAACGCGGGAACCTACACGGGAAGCACGCTGCACTCGTTCGTAGGCGGGGACGACGACGGCGCCGAGCCGAATGCCGGCCTGGTTCGCGACAGCGCCGGCAACCTTTACGGATCCACACTTGCTGGCGGAGCGCTGAATGATAATGGCGTCATCTTTCAGTTTCACCCCAACGGCGACGGCACCTTCACTGAGAACTTAATCTACGAGTTCGGGCAAGGGAAGACCGACTGTCCCGTGGGGCCGATGCTCATGGACAAGATGGGAAATCTCTACGGCACGACTCAGTGTGGGGGTGCCTACGGAGTCGGTTCCGTCTATAAAGTCTCGCAGGCCAACGGCGTCTGGACCTTCGAGTCGATCTACGACTTCACTCCGTCGGCAGACTACGGACAGTCCCCGAACCCCGGCGGCCTGGTCATGGACTCTGAAGGCAATCTCTACGGCAACACTGAGTATGAAGGCGTCTACGGGGTGGGCTCGCTCTATAAACTTTCGCCCACCGTGGGCTATTGGAAGTTCACGCTCATCCACTCTTTCACGGGGTCGACGGATGGCGGGCTCCCTGTTGGCGGAGTGGCGATCGATGGCGCGGGCAGCCTGTATGGCACGACTTTTTCCGGCGGTCTGTTTCAGTATGGAACCGTCTACAAATTTTCTCCCGGCCCAAAGGGAAACTGGGCAGAGAGCGTACTCCACAACTTCGCCAACACCACCGATGGCTATAATCCGCAGGGCGTGACTCTGGATTCTGCTGGTAATATTTACGGCGTCAGCTCATACGGCGGAGCGCACCAAGACGGTATAGCTTGGGAAATTACCCCATAAATCCCAAACGGAAGACTGAAGCATGGCTAAAATTAGGGTGGGTTTTGTCGGTTGAGCTCCGATGGCCAAACAATGGATGGCTCGGGGGCAGCTCTCACGGCTGCCCCTCGTGTCTCAGTGAGGATAAACGTGCATTCCGTCGCGTCCTGAAGCATACATCCCAGCCCCGTTCGTGACTCGTCGCAGTAACCGCCCCTGATTACCTGCCTGTTACGTTACCCCGTACAGAGACGGCATGGCCCCTGGTACATTTCCCTCCCGTGCGTTGCGAAGGCGTTCCCCGCGCTGTAAACAAAAGATAGGGAATGAGTTGAAATCCCGCGCCGGTAGCCACTTCGGGCGCGGGAATGATTCAGCCCGGAGGGGCACGCATGCAGATCGGGGTCTACGGTTCGGGTTATCTAGGGACGGTGATTTCGGCTTGTCTGGCGGATTTTGGCACTCCGGTTTCCTGTTGCCATCCGGACCGCACGCGCATGGTCGAGATGGCGCAGGGCAACGTCCCTTTCTTCGAAAAAAATTTAAAAGAGATCATCCGGCGCAACGTGCGCGCGGGGCGCCTGGCCTACTCCACCGACATCGAATCGTTTGCGCGCAAGACGCAGGTTATTTTCCTGGCGGAAGATGGCGCTGAAAATCTTTCCGATGTAATCATGCGGATTGCGAAGCTGGCGGCCAAGCCTCCGATATTGACGATCGTCACGCCGGTTTCGGTGGGGACAGCCTCGGCCATCGAAAAGTCTCTGAAAAACGAGGGTCTGCAAGCGACGATCGTATCCCAGCCAATGTTTTTCACCGATGGTTGCGCCGTCGAAGATTTCAATTGGCCGGACCGCCTGATTCTGGGTTCGACTTCGAATGAAGCCGTGCAGATCCTGAAGCAGATATTCCATCCGCTGGTGATGCGGGGTGTGCCTGTAATTGTGACCAATCAGGAGACGGCAGAACTGGTGCGGGAGTCAGCGACGGCGTTCGTAGCGACGAAGATCTCTTTCATCAACGAAGTGGCCGCGCTGTGCGAACGCGTGGGCGCGGATGCAGTGAGCCTCGCGCTGGCCCTTGGCCTCGATAAAAAAATCGCTCCGCGCTGTCTGCAGCCCGGTGCGGGCATGGGCGGTGTATTTGCCGAGTCGGACATGGATTCCCTGGCCCAACTCGCGCAGGCCAACGGAGTGCCGCTGAAGGTGTTGAGCGCGGCGCGAGACGTCAACCACACTCTGGCTGATCGTCTCGTCGACAAGATTGCGATGGCGCTGAATTCGGTGGAGAACAAGGATGTTGGAATTCTCGGTTTGGCATTTAAGCCGAACACGAATTCCGTCGCGGGTTCATCCGCGATACGGCTGGCAGAAACTCTGGTCGCGAAAGGTGCGCGAGTGCGGGCCTACGATCCGGTTGCGCTCGCCGATGCAAAGACGCGGTTGAACGGCTCGGTGCGCTATTGCGAATCGGCCTACGCCGCAGCCGAAGGCATGGATGCCCTCGTGGTCGGAACGGGCTGGCCGGAGTTCCGGGCGCTCGACTTTGAGCGTATCCGCCACTTGCTCAAGAAGCCCGTCATCGTCGATACGAAAAATTTATTAGATTCCGTGCGGCTGCGCGCCATGGGCTTTGAGTATGTGGGCGTGGGGCGGGGATAATAATTAGCTGCGAACTGAAAAACTCCTTCTCAGGACTTGTGAACGAAGATTCGTCCAATCCGGGGTCCGAGTAAAAATGAAGTTCGCTTTCCCATTCTTTGGCCGATCAAACAAGCGGTCTCACCGCTACTTCTGAGGCGAATTCGGCGCCGGTGCCGCATCCGGCTTCTTCTGCTCGGGATTCTGATCCGGCTGTTTCTGATCCTTCTCGTCCGCTTTCGGCACCTCCTTACCCTGATACAGAATCTTCACGCTCGATCCAAACCGCTTATAGTCTTCATACTTCACGATTTCGCGAATGTGGATATCTCCCGTACTGAAGGTCAGCGTGTCATCGGCCCGGGTGTAGGTGGGAAACCAATATTGGTTGTCGATTTGCTCGCGCCACGTCGTGAACTTGGGATAGAGATGTTCGGTCTTATTACCCTTCTTCTTGGTGTCTCGAATCTCCGGAACAGCCTGGCCGTAGGTCTTTACGATTTGGAAATCGTGATCGTCCACCCAGATGCGACCCTGGAAATACCGCTTTTTGCCTACGATCGCTTTCGGCGCAATGTCGAAGACAAAGCAGTGCAGCGCGTCTTCCTGCTGCTGGCCTACATAAAGGATGTTGTATTCCGGAACCTCTTCCGTGGTCAGCACGAAGGGCAGCTTGTTGCGGAAATCCTGTATGTCGCCTTCATCAAGTCCCAGCCCGCCGTTCTCAAGCGTGGACTGCGGCGCAAAGACAACGTTCTCCATGTGCTGGCCTTTGTCGTTATAAAGGACGTCGAAAACCTCGTGATATTCACCTGTCACCGTTTCCCCGTCGCGGGTTTGTACTTTGATGTCTTGCCGGTAAGTGTAGTGCTCGCGCGCTTCCTTGAATAACTTTTCCTTGGCGGCAAAGCGGGTAATGATTTCTTCAGGCGTGACCCCGGTCGGCGGTTTGTTTTCCAGCGGACCTTCTTGTGCTAAGAGGGAGGCTATCGAAAGAAAAAGAAGAACGGCGGAAAGTAAAACGCGGAGGGACGACGGTTTCATGCATCCATTTTATCGGATTTATCGGATAACCGAGACGTTCACCGGTCGCTGGCTGTCCGCTCAGGAAGAAAAAATAAGGACAAAAACCGCGGCGACCCTCCCCCGACCCCTCTCCGCTCAGTGAGGCCGGGGTAAGGGCGCTGCAGTTCTGCCGCATACTAAGATGCCACTTCGTTCACAGGGTTGCCGCTTTTCCTGACTCAGGTATCTGCTGTAGGGCGGTCGCATAAAAGGGATTGCGGCCAACACCTTCTAGACCCAGATGGACCCTGCGGAAGAGTCTATGCCATCACTGCCATCAATGCTATCATTGATTTCGTGGCAAGCATTACGATCCGAAAACTTCCGGAAATCACCAAGCGCCGCTTACGTATGCGGGCCGCGCGCAATGGCCGCTCCATGGAGCAGGAAGCCCGTGAGTTGCTGGAGGCGGGTTTAGCGCAAACGGAACCGAAGTCCGAAAACCTGGGCGAGTTAATTCACCGCCGTTTCGCGGCTCTCGGCGGCGTAGATTTAAAAATTCCTCCTCGCGGCCCGATCCGCGATCCCGGAATCCGCTGAAGGGCCGGTCAACCATGCTGGTCCTGGACACAAACGTGATCTCGGAAATCATGAAAGCATCGCCTGCACCCCGCGTGATGGAATGGTGGTCGCAGCAGCAGTCCGCCGAGCTCTTTCTCACTTCAGTAACCGTGGCGGAGATTCTTTATGGGATTGAAATCCTTCCCAAGGGTAAGCGCCGCGACAACCTGCGGGATGAAGCGGAAGTCGCATTCACTCACGATTTCGCCGGACGCCTCTTGCCCTTCGACGACGGAGCGGCGCGGGAATTTCCAGCCATAGCCGCCGCGCGCCGTGCCCAAGGCCGTCCCATCGCAGCATTCGATGCGCAGATCGCCGCAGTCGCGCGTTCCCGGAACGCCCTCCTCGCCACACGTAATACCGCCGACTTCGAAGGTTGTGGCGTGCGCCTGGTGAACCCCTGGCAGCCCTCCGAATTGTAGACATCGTTAAGAACGTACTTGAAAATTGGTTTGTCATTCCGACCGGAGTCGAAGCGCAGCGACGGCGCAGTGGAGGAACCTGCTGTTTCTTGGGAGTTGCGATGCTCTGAGGGGTCATCATCCAGCGGAAGCAATCTGACGCTGGAAGGTAACAGCATCCCCCTGCTACACTTTTCCGTTTGCCGAGGAGGTTCCGTCGTGCGCCGTTTCCTGCTTACGTCTCTTGCTCTCTTATCTTTCGTGTTCCCCGCCTGCGCGCAGGCCAAGCATCCCTTCACCTTCGAAGACATGATGAAGCTCAAGCGCGTCGGGGATCCGCAAGTCTCGCCGGACGGCAAGTGGGTAATCTTCAGCGTGGTGGATGTTGACCTGGCGGCCAACACGAAGACGCCGCACATCTGGATCGTGCCGCTCGCGGAAGAAAAAGCAGGTTCCTCCACTCCGCAGGATGCTTCGCCTTCGGCGAACCATCCCGCTCCGGTCGGAATGACAGGGGGAGGCGAGCGCGAGATCATTGCAGACCAGGATGCGGATCGTCCGCGCTGGGCGCCGGATGGAAAGCGGTTCGCGTTTTTGTCGACCAAGGAGGGCGGGTCTCAGATCTGGATCGCGCGGTTTGATAGCGCGGCAGGAAAAGTAGCGTCTGTGTACAAGCTAAGCTCGATCGCGACCGAAGCCAGTGGCGAACTCTGGTCGCCCGACGGAAAGAATATTCTTTTCACTTCAGATGTCTATCCCGAGTGCGACGCACAAAACGATCCCATTGCTTGCAATGCCAAGATGCTGGACGAAAACAGCAAATCCAAAGTGAAGGCGCAGATTTTCACGCAGTTGCTCTATCGGCACTGGAATGCCTATAAGGAAGGAAAACGGAGCCACATCTTCGTGATCGAGGCTCCGCCAGCTGTTGAGCCCACGGCGTACGCCGGACGGACCGTAGTCCAGCCACGCGACCTCACGCCCGGCGACTACGACGCTCCCGTGTTTTCGCTTGGCGGACAGGATGACTATGCCTTTTCTCCCGACGGGCAGGAGATTTGCTACACCTCGAATCACGACAAGAATGAAGCCGCTTCCACCAACAACGACCTCTGGATCGTTCCAGTCAATGGAGCGGCGGACGCCTCGTCCGCCCGCCCCACCGCGAAAAACATCACCGCCGACAATCCCGCCAGCGACTCGTCGCCGCTCTATTCGCCCGATGGCCGCTACATCGCCTACCGCGCCCAGCAGCGTCCCGGCTACGAGAGCGACCGCTTCCGGTTGATGCTGTATGACCGCAAGACGGGCGAGAAAAAGAATGTAACAGAGAATTTCGATCATTGGGTGGGATCATTCGCCTGGGCCGGGCGACACGAGATTATTCTCACCGCCGAAGATGAGGGCCAGTCGCCGATTTATTCGGTTGTGCCCGAGATGTGCCCCAATGGCTGCTACCCGATCAAGATACTCGACGGCTTTAACGATGACATTGTCGCCGGAGAGAACACCGAGGCTCAGACAAAGGCCACTAACCTGTCGGAGCGCCTTGCGTTCAGCCGGATGTCACTCCGGGCGCCGACAGAACTTTTCACGGTTGAACACAGTGATTACGCAGTTGGTCTCGATAAGATCAATGCGATGCTCCGAGGGGAATCCAAAGAACCGCTGCGCAAGGATGCGATGGCAAAGCCACGGCAACTTACTCACCTCAACGACGCTGTCCTTTCCCAAGTCGCCATGTCTCCACTTGAATCTTTCTGGTTTCCCGGCGCTCACAACGACAATGTCCAGGGCTTCCTGGTCAAGCCCCCGAACTTCGACCCCAGCAAGAAGTATCCCGTGAAGTTCCTCATCCACGGCGGGCCGCAGGGCGCGTGGGGAGACGACTGGAGCTTCCGCTGGAATGCCGAACTTTTCGCCGCGCCGACTGCTGCGACGCCCAGCGGCTACGTCGTCATCATGATCAACTTCCACGGCTCAACCGGCTACGGACAGAAATTCATCGACGCCATCAATGGAGACTGGGGCGGCGCTCCGTTTGAAGACCTGATGAAGGGACTCGACTACGCGGAGCAGCATTACGCTTTTATTGATAAGACCCGGGAGTGCGCGCTGGGCGCCAGCTACGGCGGCTACATGATCAACTGGATCCTCGGCCACACCGACCGCTTCAAGTGCCTCGTGTCGCACGACGGCATGTTCAACGCCGAGTCTGCCTGGGGTACCACTGAGGAACTCTGGTTCAACGACTGGGAGTTCAAAGGCACTCCCTACGACAATCGAGCGAGTTATGAGAAGTGGTCGCCGCACCAGTACGCCAAGAATTTCAAAACGCCGACGCTCGTCGTCCACGGGCAGCGCGATTACCGCCTCGACGTGAGCGAAGGCATGCAGCTTTTCACCACTCTGCAAATGGAAGGCGTCCCGTCGAAGATGTTGTATTTCCCAGACGAAGGCCACTGGGTGCTGAAGCCGCAGAATTCGCAGCTGTGGTATAAAACCGTGAACGACTGGGTGGACCAGTGGACGAACACTCAGGAGACGAACGATCAAAGAACGCACGATCAGGGGACGAAGAAGTAAGCGGGCCTTCGGCTCTCGGGCTCTGGTCCGCCACTCTTTACAAGGTTTGTCATTACACGGATTGTCATTCCGACCGAAAGTAGGATCCTGCTGTTTGCTGGCGGCAGAGGAAAGCAGGTTCCTCGCCTTCGCTTCGCGAAGACTCGGAATGACATCGCAAGGGGAAGGTGCGATGGTCAAAGCAAAATCGTCAACTGTTGGCAAGAGTGCTGAACTTTCACACGCCGATGCCCAAGCCCAACTCGACTCCTTCCTGGCAAAATACGACCTCGAGGTCGAAGCCTTTGCCCGGCGGGCCCTCGCGAAAATGCGCAGGCTTGTTCCCGGCGCAATCGAGATGGTTTACGACAATTACAACTGGCTGGTGATTGGATTCGGTCCAACCGAGCGGCCTTCGGAAGCGATCTTTTCTCTCGTGCTGCCGCCGGGCAGGGTGATTCTATGCTTTTTGCAAGGCGCTGGCCTGCCTGATCCCAATAAGCGACTGGAGGGTAGCGGCAAAGTTGTTCGCAACGTCAGACTATTCAGCGCGGGCACTGCGGATGAAAAAGTGCTCGATGACCCGGAAGTGAGGGTCCTTATCAACGTTGCTCTCAATCGCGCGAAAGTTCCCATGCCCGCGCGAGCCCGCCGCAAGCTGATCATCCGATCGATTTCGGCGAGGCAGCGCCCTCGCCGTCTAGCGAACGGGAAGAAATAAGCTTTGCTTGGCGCCGTAGTCTTGAGGCAGATTACTTTTTGTTTGTTGGCTCATCTTTGTGTACTCGTTTGGTGTCCACTCGTTTGGTCCACGCGCACCGCTTCCGGCAAGCGCGGATCGGGAATGCGTGAGGGCCACTTGCTGCCGACGGGCAAAGCGCTGCCATCGCTTGCCGCCGGAAAGCTTTGCAGTTCGTCGAGCAGCGAGCCACCGCTTCCAGCCGAGACCTGAGTCTGGACCTCCAGCATTCCAGTAAACCCTGCGACGGATGGGACCAGGCTTGCCAACCCATTCCCATCGCTCACCACTGTGGTTTGGCTCGCACTGAGCATCACGGGCATGCCCGTCGGCGTGGCGGAGGGATCGCCCGGAGTTGAAACCAATCCATTCCCTAGCAGCCGCATAACTGTGGATTGAAACAGCACGCTCGCCCCGAGAACAGGATTCGGTGGGGTAGACGAATCGGTGACTCGGACCGTGAGCGGTTGAAATGCCGGTCCAGCCACCGTCTGGCCTGCGCCTGCCACAGCTTGAAGATTCAGCAACGCCGCCGCCACCGCGGTAACGTAGGTGTTCTGGCAAGGTCCGCCCACTGTGGCGACACATGCCGTCACTTGCGCACTGGAAGAAAAACTGGTCAAGGTGAGAGTCACTGACGCATCGCCCAAGGTATTGGTAACGGCGCTGAGCGCGCTAAGTGAACCGGAACCCTGTGCGACCCTGAAGCTGACCGCCGTACCGCTCTGGGGCTTGCCGAGATCCACAACCTGAGCCGTGATCGCTACGCTGACGGATGCCCCGTATGCAATGTAGACGTAGTTTGGAACGATTCCAATGTCCTGCGTCGTGGACGTTGCAGTGATGCTTCCAGAGACTGACTGTGCCGGACTATAAACGCCAGGAGCTAGTGTCGCTGTTATGACTGCATTCCCTGCAACCGCGGGCGTAACCCATGTGGAAGCAATCCCGCTCTCGTCGCTGATCGACGAGCATGCTGGTCCACCACTACAAATCGAGAGTGTGGCTCCATTGGTCGTGGTCCATCCCACGGTTGCGCCGCTCACGGGAGTAACGCCATCGGACGCGACCGCTCGCACAGTTACGGGATTGGTCGCTTGCGTTCCAGCCGCTGTTGACGGATTGCCACCCTGGAGCAACAGGATTTGATCGGTCGAAGCAGCCCCAAAGGTCAGGGCGTCGGTCATGATTGAGAACGCTCCGCTGATTGGATCGGTAATGGTGAGTGTTTGCGGGCCGTCGGTTTGTGCCGGAGCAGCTACCAGCATCTGACTGGAGCTGGTGGCCAACACGGGCAAGCCTTTGCTTCCAACTGCGACCGCTAGTCCGGGTGCAAAGCCGGTGCCCCGCAAGTTGATCGCGCCACCAGTGACCGGTACGCGAGCCGGAATCACCGAGTCGCTGTAGAGGACATGAGCGTGATAGCGATAGTCAGGACGGCCATCGCCACGTAGATCGGCGATGCCAATGATGAAGCTATTGGTGTTGAAGATTTGCGCGTCGAGGCGGCTCATGCCGAAAGTAGCCGAGTTGAATGGCGAGGTGGTGAGAGCCGGAGGTGGCGTTCCCTGCGGATCTCCCATCGTCCATACGCCGATAACGGGTTCGGCTTTCGAGTCAGTGGGCGCGCTGGTTTCATCCAGCGCGGTAACCGCAACCGAGAAGGTGCGATTCGCTTGAGCTGTAATCAGAAAGTAATCAACGTCTCCATAGCTGCCAAGCGAGGCAACCCAATCTCCCGCGGCGGGAACGGGCGCGGGAGTCGTCCACGTTTCTGAAGCAGCCCAGGACGGAACCGGCTGGGCGCTTCCCGCCATAAGAATGTCTTGCTCCAGATCGCCGCCGGCATTTACCGTCACGATGATCGGTTGAAAAGTTCCTGACGGCGCGACTTGCGCGGGGTCGTAAGGACATACACCGGAGGACCACAAAGGATCCAAGGCTTCGACCGATAACTGATATTGCGCAGTGGTGGCTCCGTTTGGCACTGGCAATCCACCAAGATCAAAAAATCCCTCGACCGTGGGATCGGTGGATCCAAATTCGCTGTATAAATTTCCCAAGGGATCGCTCAAGCCGGTGATGGGATTGCCGGCATTGCCGGTAAAAAGAAAGCCGGAAACCGACGACGCCCCATAGGCGTCGGAAGGCAGGTTGGTCGAGGGATCAATCCAGCGCGCGACCACGTTTACGCCTTCCATGGGCTGCGCGCTGTTGCCCATGCGATCTACAAAATAAACCGAGCCGTGAATGCGAACGGTAGTCGTCGACGGAGCCGCCGGATAAAGTCGCGAAAGAGCGGCCACGTCATCCGGAGCGAGCTGGTAAGGATTGGCATAACAGACTGTGATTGGAATGCAGCTGAACTCGTCGATGTAGTGCATGACGGGGAAGCCGGCGTAGTCATCCGGGGTCGGCGGGGGATTGCGCGTGATGACGTTCAAATTCATCTGCGACCAACTCAAGCCAAGAACGGTGCCCAAAACGCGAACCAGCCGGTATTCCACGTCGGTAAGTTGCGAAGATTGCAGCGCGCATTGGCCGTTGATTACCACCAGCGCGTGGGTGAAATTTGCGCCGCCGCTGTAGTTGTCGGTGCCGCCGTAAACTGCGTTCCAAAAACATTGCGAAGCATCTCCCGCTCCGGCGCCGAGGAGTGCATCCGTGACCGAGCCATCGAAGTCATACACGATGCCTACGGGAGTCTGGGTGGCGGAAGCGGTAATGTCTGCAGGAGCGGTGATCGTTCCGTAGGAGTCGGCAACGATGTTCGTTCCGTTCACATCTTCGGCGAGCTGCCCGGCCGCATTCGCAGTCAGAGCGGCAGTCGAGACGGCAGTCCATTGGGCGAACGAACTGGCTACCAGGGCGTTCGCCGCTGAGTTGGGCAGGATCGGGCTAAGGTCACCCTGATCGGTGTAATAGTTCACCTGGCCCAGCGGCCAGGTGATGGGCTGCCCCATGGTCGAAGCGTTGAAGAAACTCGATCCCGCGACAGATTTTGGACCTCCGGCGCGGGCGATCGCGGCGAAAAGAAAGACAATCAGCAAAGCTATAGCCAGCCGAAAAAAGAAGGTAGGAACGCCGAAAACCTTGAGCTTTCCTCCGATCATCGCGCACCTCCACGGAACCGCTGTACGGCCAGCGCGAAGTCGGAATAGGCGAGGACCGTTTTGCTGGAACTGGTTTCCGTTCCAGCCCAAAGCGCCGCGTGAGGTCCGCTCAACAAAATTTGATCTTGAGAATTTACAGCAAATCTCCCCAGAGTCCCGGCCACTGGGCTGGTAAAGCCCAACTTACTCGGGGCATAGAGAAAAAGAAGCACGCGCTCCCCGACCCGGTAGCGTTCGCCCCGATCCCAAAGGCCGCCCCACTCATGAATGGTTAAAGTTCTTCCAATAGAAGTGCCGAGCAAAGCGTGTTCAACCTGGAAAGTGATCGCGGTCGCGGAGCGCTGCGCCCCCGGCGACGAGCCTGCGCCGACGGAGATAACGCGTCCCACGAAGATAAATCCAGCATTGCGAACCAATTGCTGTAGGAGGTTTCGCTGGAAACCAGTCGCGATGGGAGCCACGGGATCGGGCCGTGGCGGAACGATATGAGAATTTAAAGACTCCGGCACGATACCTGGAAGATTCCGAAGCGGCACCATCCAACGAAGTGGCGGAGCAATGTCAACAGTGCCGACAGCCGGCGCTGACGAGGAGGGTTCTTCTCCCCGGCGCTGGGCAGACAGCGGCGCAGGCAGAAAAAATAACAACGAGAAAGCGGCGAGCAGACGCCAGCAACGTCCGGTCATTCGATCACCTGGAATGAATGTCTGCTCGGAGGAATCTGGGAAACCGGGATCAGCCTAGCGGGCTGCCGGACCTGTGCACGGTGACGGATGTCACAACGGGGCTGTGGATTAAAGAGGCGTTCCCGATTTTGCACTGTACAACAGATGTTCTTCGGCGCTCAGGTTCGCGCCTGCCAGCAATAGTAATCCCGTCAAGAACGCCCAGAACATCAGGCTGACAGAGAGCGCGAAGGGGCCGTAAACCTCTGCGAAATTCAGCCAGGGGAGCGCGAGTATATAACCATATTTCAGCGCCTCGGACAGAACTCCCATGATGACCGCCGCAGGCAGTACGGCCCGTGCCGGAACTTTGCCATTGGGCAACAACCAGTAAATAAGAAAAAAGATGGCGATGCTGGCGGCAATGGCAAAGGCTTTCATCACAACGAATCCCACGACGCGGATGAAGCCCGAGCCGTGTCCGCGCAACAAGAACTCCATCAGAGAAACATTTCCAGCGGTTGCGGCAATCGAAAGCAGGGCGAGTACTCCGCAGCCGAAGGCCAGTCCGAGCGAGATCAATTGATTGCCCAGGTAAGACCGGTTGTTGGGGAAGCGCCAGATTCGGTTGAGAGCGACTTCCAGCGGAACAAAGATACCGGTTGAGGTCACCAGCAAAATGATCAGCGAGACTATCTGCACGCGTTGGCGCGAGTTCACCATGGCGTTCAGGTTTCGAATGACGAAGTCCTGGCCGGTGGGAAGGGAGTCGCGCAGCAGTTCGACCACCACGTCGTACATCACGCGCGAATGAAAAACGCGGCGGATGAGCGTCATCAGCAATACGACAAACGGAAAAAACGAAAGTATCGAATTCGCGGCAACGGAGAAGGCGAAGGTGTGGACATCGGTGCGCAGCAGGTACTTCACTGTGGAAAGGGTCATGCCGGAAGCTCGCAACGAGGATCTCCGGCGGCGCGGAGGGACCTGCCGAACGGGGGCAATCTGTGCGGGGGGTGGGGCGGCAGTGGTAGTTGAATCGGGCACGGGATCGCCTAATCCTATCAAAGAGTTGCAGCCATTTCTTGCCTGTTCTCGGCACCAAAGTCCAGCATCGGTGGAGAAGCCGTTTCTTATACCGTTGGTAACGCCTAAAATTAACCTGGCTAATATTAGAGCTATCTCATTAATTTTTCTTGCGAAACGATTTACTACTGCTTATTATCGTGTGTCTCATAAACCGGTCCACGCCGGAAATGAGCGTGTAAGGCAGGTTGATGTCTTGAGCAGGGCAGTAGAAATCAGCGCCGATGGGTTGGGACTCCAGAGTTCGCGCCGCAGTTTCTGCACGCGGCGATGAACCGAGGAGTCTTTTGCTTTGGGGCAAAATTTCTTCGGCACAGAGAGACGCAACCGAGTTTCACCGATTTTCTGAGGGGGCGCTCCGTTCGCGGTATGGTTCGGAGCAGCATCGGAGACTTCGGGAAACTTATTCTTGATGATCAGGGAAAGGAGTTTTTCTGTGAGAGAAAAGGGAACTGTAAAGTGGTTCAACGGGGCGAAAGGATACGGGTTCATCCAGCGCTCCACGGGCGAAGATGTTTTCGTACACTTCTCCGCGATTCAGGAGAACGGCTACCGCTCGCTCAACGAGGGAGAGACCGTGGAGTTCGATCTGCTCAAAGGCCCCAAAGGCTTTCAGGCGGGTAACGTAGTCCGCGCCTAGCCTTGGTCACAGATTGCCAACCCTCCCGCGCCAGTGGGAGGGTTTTTCGTGAGCGGCGGCGTGAGGACGGGGTCGCCAATTTCGTTGCTCCGCTGGAGTTTTTTCGCTATCGTGAGGGCATGGCTGTTCTCGATTGGTCGCAGTGTCCCGCGGTGGAAAGCGTGCCCGGCAAACGCAGTGGTGCCTGGGTCTTTAAGGATACCCGCATGCCGGTCGCAACGGTTTTTGAAAACCTTGAGGCCGGGTCAAGCATTGAGGAAATTATCGAACAGTTTCACGTGACGCGAGAACAGATTCAGGCGGTCTTGGAATTCGCCGCCCGCAGCTTGGACCCACCGCTGCCTCAAGCTAGCGCAAGTAATTCAACCGATGCGCATCCTCTTTGACCAGGAAGGCACTCATGGATACGATTCCCCTAAAGCCGGAACGCAGAGCGCAACTGGAGGAATACGCCCAGCGCCGTGGCCAGGATCCGGCCATTGCGCTCGATGAGGCTCTGGCCGCTTACCTGGAATGGGAGCGCCAAGATTTCGAGGAGGCTGTTGAAGGCATTAAGCGAGGTTACGAAGACGTAAGGGCGGGACGCACCCGCCCAGCCGCTGAATTCCTTTCCGAAATGCGCCAGAAATATGGCATTTCGCGTTGAAACATCGGCGCAGGCAGCGAGCGATGCCCGCGAAATCCTGGAATGGCTTCTGTCGCACCATGCAGGAGAGACGGGGCTCCGCTGGTTTTTCGCGATGGAAGACGCGATTGCATCCCTGGCCACATTTCCCAAACGTTGCCCGATTGCTCCCGAAAGCGCGCGGTTTCCTTTTGAAGTGCGGCAACTCCTCTATGGCCGCAAGCCCCACGTGTACCGAATTCTTTTCACCATCGAGAACAACACTGTAAATGTTCTGCATATTCGCCACGGTCGGCGCAAGCCCCTCTGAGTGGCGAGGCCGATTGCTTTCGCACGTCGCTACTTGCGTTTTGGCTTAGTCCCCCTTCGGTAGCGCCGTTCAAAGAACTGGGTTCCGGCTTCGTAGTCGAGGAGGCTTCCGCTACTTATGTTGACTCTTTTTTTCTGGGTGTTGAATTGCAGTAACGGACCTGCCGCACGAATGAGAAGCGTCTCTATTTCTCCTTCATGCTTCTTTTCTGCAACGACGTAGAATGAGAAATATTTTAGTTCTAAGATTTGGCTCTTCAGGCGCGCACGAAGCCTTGGAAAAATCCTGCCACGGCCAATATAGCGTGCGTATCCCATCGAGTCGTGAGCAAGGTAAACTCCGTTCCTACGAATATTATTGTCCCTTAGATACCTATTTACAGCATTCAGAGCCTCGAAAGGGATTTTCTCGGCGACTACTTTGAATAGGCTTTGGATAGTCTCGGGACGTCCCGGGCCCGGATTTAATCTGCCGAACCGGACAGTTCATTGCTTGTCGCCCCACATCTTGGCCACCTTAATAGTCTTAACTTTTGCCGCCATGCAATCCTCCGCAGCCATGATAGGCCGCTGCCATTCCGCCCGCTCACCCTAGAGCGGGAGTCGCCTTTCCTTTTGAATTAGACTGAACTCAATGTCCCTGCCCATCTACCGCCTGCGCCGCTGGCTGGCTGTCATTGCCATCCTATTTATTGCGATGGTGGCGGGAACCTATTTCTATGCGCGCATGCGGCTGCGCAACGTGCTGAAAGAGCTCCCTAACAAGATTGGCATCGACATTAAGCAGACGGCGAATGGCTTTCAGTTCTCGAAATCGGACGGCAAACGGACGCTCTTTACGGTCGAGGCCAGCGACCTGAAGCAATTCAAGCTGAATGGCCATGCCGAATTGCACAAAGTGAACATCATCCTCTACGGCCGCGACTCGTCGCGCTTCGACCAGATTTACGGGGACGATTTCACCTACGATAAGGACTCCGGCAACGTGAGCGCGTCCGGCGAAGTGCAAATCGATCTGGAGGCCAACCCATCAGGCCAGATCGCGCCCGATCAGGCCGCTCCGAAGGAACTTAAGAACCCCATTCACCTCAAGACTCGCGATCTCGTCTTCAACCAGAACAGCGGAGACGCTTCCACCAACGCCCGCGTGGACTTCCGCACTCCGCAGGCCACGGGATGGGCTGTGGGCATGCAGTACTCTGGCAAGAGCAACATGCTAACGCTGCTTTCGGATATCCATATCACGCTCGGCGGAGACGATTCCGGCAGTCTTTTCGCCACCCACGGCACCATCACGCGCGATCCTAGAATCATCGTTCTGGATCAAGCGCGTCTCGAACGAGAGAGCGGAACTTTGCAGGCGGAGAAGGCCTCGTTTTTTCTCGGTACTGACAACGAGGTGCAACGCATTTTTGCTGAAGGCAACGTGAAAGCGGTCACCAAACCCACGAACGCGAGAACGAAAGAAGATCGGACGCAGGCTCGCGCCGATCAGGCCGAACTCCTGCTGACGGGCAAGCAGAACCTGCTGCGCGACGCCACGCTAACCGGCAATGTTCATGTGGAACGACTCGGCGAGCAGCCCATGCAGGCCGACGCCGGGCGCGCACTGCTGAATTTTGCAGGACGAAACGAATTGCAAAAAGTTCACGCCTCCGATGGAGTTCATCTGGCGCAACATGCGACGTCAACGCATCCGAGTAGCGAAAATTCCTCCCCCCAGCAGGATCTCGATATCACTGCTCCGATCATCGACTTCTTTGTGGCTGGAGGAAAGCGCTTGGATCAGGCGCAGACTTCTGGTGCGGCAAAAATAGTAATCTCGCCAGCTCAAAGCTCCGGAACTGTTCCAGTCCCCCCGCAACGCACCGTCATCACCGCCGCGCGCTTCGATGCGAAGTTTGCTTCCACTCCCGATGGAGCCGCCCGCCTGAAATCTGTCCACGGCGCCCCTGCAGCGAAAATTGTCAGCTCAATCCCTGGTATTCCTGACCGCGTCAGCACCAGCGAAACCCTCGACGCGGCATTTCTTCCGGAGGGAGGAATCTCCTCCATCGTGCAACAGGGGACCGTTGTCTACGACGACGGCCAACCTCCAGACAAGCGCACGCAAGCCTGGGCGGACAAGGCTGTTTATACCCTCGCCGACGCAATTCTGGTTTTAACCGGCAATCCTCGTGTCGCCCAGGGAAGCATGGTTACCACAGCCAAAACGATCCGCATGAATCGAACCACCGATGACGCCTTTGCCGAGGGCGACGTTAAGACAACTTATAGCGACCTCAAAGAACAGCCTTCAGGAGCGTTGCTCGCTTCCTCTTCGCCGATTCACGTTAGCGCCAGAGCAATGAGCGCCCACAACTCTCCCGCAGTCGCTCTTTATCAGGGCGATGCCCGGCTCTGGCAGGACTCGAATATTATCGAGGCGCCTTCGATCGAATTCCATCGCGATCCGCGTTCGCTAATTGCCCAAGGCAACGCCAGGCAGCCGGTAACCACCGTGTTAGTTCAAGCCAGGCTGGGCCAGCCGGCCAGTCAAACGGAAGGTAAAGAGCGGAAAACGCAAGGAAAAGCTGAGGAAAAGAGTAGAGACAGCGGTCCTGTTACCGTCACTTCGGCTCGTCTAACCTACTCCGATACAGAGAGCGTCGCTCACTATGAAGGAGGAGTCATGGCAAAAGGAACGAACTTCACGGCTTCTTCAAATACGATGGACGCTTACCTTATCCCTCGCAGCCAAACCAAAATTAATCAACAACTTACCGGTCCGGGACAACTCGATCACATGGTTGCCAAAGGCACCGTGGTCATTCAACAGCCGGGTCGGCGGGCGCTCGGCCAGAACCTGGTTTACACTGCGTCCGACGACAAATTCGTCCTGACTGGCGGACCGCCTAGCATTTTTGATGCCGAACGGGGCAAGATTACGGGGGTTTCGTTGACTTTCTTTAGGACCGATGATAGGGTGCTCGTAGAAGGCGAAAGAAGTACTCCTGTGGTAACTCAGACGCGAGTGGTCCGCTAAAAAGGTCCGCTAAAAGGCAGCGAAATAAGAGAAGTGGCACGATAAATGCGTACCCTAGCCACCGATGAAATTGGCAAATCCTATCGCGGCCGCCGCGTTGTAAATGGAGTCAGCCTGCGCGTTGAGCAGGGCGAGGTGGTGGGTTTACTCGGCCCCAACGGCGCAGGCAAGACGACCACGTTTTATGCCATCGTTGGCCTGATCCCTCCCGATACTGGCCGCGTTTTGTACGACGGTCAGGACATCACTGACGTGCCCATGTACCTGCGGGCGCGGCAGTATGGCATTAGCTACCTCCCTCAAGAAGCATCGGTTTTTCGCAAACTTACGGTGGAAGAAAACATCCTCGCGGTGTTGGAGGCGCAGCCGATGTCCTGGCACGAGCGCCGCGAGAAGATGGAGAAATTTATCGATGAACTTGGACTGGAGCACATCCGGCAGAATCGGGGATACGCCTTATCCGGCGGCGAACGCCGGCGCGTTGAAATCGCCCGCTGCCTGTGCATCAATCCAACTTTCATCTTGCTCGACGAACCTTTTTCCGGGATCGATCCCATTGCCGTTCTCGATCTCCAGAAAATTATCAGTAGCCTAAGGGCCAGCGGCATCGGTGTGTTGATCACAGACCACAATGTGCGCGAAACTCTTTCAGTGACCGATCGCGCCTACATCATCGACGACGGCCGAATCTTCCGCCAAGGCCAGCCCGAGCAGTTGGCCGGCGATCCGGAAGTACGGCGCGTATATCTGGGGGAAAGCTTTTCGCTGGTGTGAAAGCAGTGATCAGTGTTCAGTGGTCAGTGGCCAGTTGTCGAAAAACGGCAACTCGCTAAAGTTACTGACCACTAGCCACTGACCACTGACCACTGATCTTTTATGGTCCTGTTACAACACAAACTGAGCGTCAAACTATCGCAGCGCCAGATCCTCACCCCGGGCCTGGTGCAGATGGTGTCCGTCCTCGCGCTCAACAAGCTCGAACTCAAGGACATGATCAATGCCGAGATGGTCGAGAACCCGGTTCTCGAAGAGCTCGAAGATTCCGTCCCGTTGATCGATGAGGTTGGCCGTAAAGACGAAGATCGCGATCGGCTCACCGCCAAGACTTCCACCGACGAAGCCCCGATCACCGCCGAAAAGAAAGATCCCTTCGAAGAAATCGATTTCGGATCTTTCTTTCAGGACTACCTCGACCCTGGCTATCGCACCCGCGGCGAGATGGAAGACATCGAGCGCCCGTCGTTCGAAAATTTCCTATCGAAGCCGACCAATTTAACGGATCATCTGGGCTGGCAACTCGGTGCGCTGAGCCTGCGCCGCGAAGTGCGCGAGGCCGCCGATCAGATTATCGGTAACCTGAATGAAGACGGTTACCTGATCGCCAGCGACGAAGAAATGTTGGGCATCGCTCCGCCTGCTGCTCCCGAGGCCGACGCGGCCACGGCGAGAAATATTGTCAGCGAAGCCGCGGCTTTGGGATTAGGACAGAACGAAGCAATTTTATCCGAACCCGTTCTATCAGAATCGGTTTCCAATCCGTCCGCCTTGCAGGACGAAACGATTCTTTCCGACGATGCTTCGTTGGATGTCAACGACCTCATTGGAGCCGCAGCCAACGCCTCCGATTCCGCCATCGTTTCTTTGCAAAAAGATTCTCTGGGCCCCCTGGACGGGCAAAAGATTGACAGTCTAAAGATCGACAGTCTGCTATCCGCGAGCACAACGGCTGAAACTTCGTTCCCGAAAAACGGCAACTCGGCGGCAGCCGCTGCTCCCGCGCCCGAAGCGAAGGCTGCCACTGCGCGCCCGATTCACAAACCCAATTTCACCGCGGCCGATCTTCAGGAAGCTCTCGAAGTCATCCGCCAACTCGATCCTCCCGGCGTAGGTTGCCGCACCCTTCGCGAATGCCTGCTGACCCAGTTGCAATACCACCAGCAGCAACTTGCGCAAAACAAAAATGGCAACGGCACGGCACAAGTCCTGCAGGATGCCATCACCATCGTCGATCAACATTTGCGCGTCTTACAGGGCAAGCAGAATAAAGAAATCGCCAAAGCCATTGGACGCCCCGCTGAGTCCGTGCAAAATGCGATCGATTACATTCGCACGCTCGATCCCCGGCCCGGCCTGCAATACAACAAAGTCACGGCTCGGCTGATCGAACCCGACGTTGCCTTCATCAAACACGGAGACGAGTGGCTCGTCCTGATGAACGACGACGACCTGCCGCAGCTTCGCCTGAACCCGGCATACAAGAAACTCGTAACTCGCGAGACCAACGACAAAAATACTCGCGACTACGTGAAAGAGCGTTACAAGAGCGCCATCCAGCTCATCAAGAACATCGAGCAGCGCAAGCAGACCATCACCAAAGTCTGCTACTGCATCGTCGCCCGCCAGCAGGATTTTCTGGAAAAAGGCATCGACCAGCTTAAGCCGATGATGATCAAGGAAGTTGCCGAAGAAATCGGCGTGCACCCTTCCACCGTGAGCCGCGCCGTGGCCAGCAAGTACGCGCACACTCCGCAGGGTGTCTTCGAACTACGCTACTTCTTCAGTGAAAGCGTGCAGGGCCCGGAAGGCGGCAACACGAGTTTGCTAATCCTGAAGCGCCGCGTCAAAAAATTAATCGACGAAGAAGATCCGAGCCGTCCTCTCACCGATGAGCAACTCACCCGCATTCTGCAGTCGCAAGGCATCCAGGTCACTCGCCGCACCGTAGCCAAGTATCGCGAAGACATGCGCATACCCAGCACGCACCAAAGAAGAGTGAAAGATTGAAAGCTTTACCGTGTCGAATTTACCCCGTGGCCCCCCGTGGTAAAGATTTTGACTTCTGATTTTTTATTCTGACTTCTGATCTCAGGAGCGCTGCCTCATGAACGTGGAATTTACCGGCAGGCACTATGAAGTAACTCCCACCATCCGAAAAGAAGTTGAAACCGGCCTCGCTAAAATCCGCAAAATGCTGGGCGATCGATTCGAAGCCAAAGTCGTACTGGCCGTCGAAAAACATCGCCACAAGGCCGAGATCACAATCAGCCCGCGCAACGGCCCCATCGTCGGCCTGGCACAAGCCCGGGAAATGGCCATAGCTGTCAGCGAGGCCCTTGATCATCTGGAAAAGCAGGCGGTGAAATATAAAACGCGCTGGCAGTCAAAGAAGCGCTCCGCCCGCAAGACCGAAGCCGAGAAAAAGTGGAACGGACATTCCCCGCAGCCCGAAGAAGTCGAATTGAAAATTGGCAAGACGGAGAAGACCGCAGTTTCCGTCGCCGTACATCGCTATCCGCCCGTTGCCAAGACCACCGAGGTTCATCTCGTCCGCTCCGACGAAGCCGTCGCCATGCGCCCCATGACTCTCGAAGAAGCCATCAAAGAAGCCCACTTCCGCGACCGCGATGTCTTCGTCTTCCGCGATCCTAAAGGCAAGCTAATGATCCTGCACCGCACCCGCGAGGGGAAAATGGAGCTGATCGAAGCTCCGTAACGTCGAGCTTCGGCACGCGGCCATCAGCTGCGAAACTCATGTGGGGACAGCCGCCCCTTCGGCAAGCTCAGGGCAGGCTCTCGGCTGTCCGGCGGCCCAGCCTTATCGGGCCCCAGTGCGTCTGCGGGCAAAATGCCGGCCTCAGAAATGAAAAATCAAATCGCTTGCCACGGTCAGCTGATTCTGTTTTCGCCCTTCATCGTAAGCCCGTGCATCCCAGGCCCGCTCAAAGCGCAACTCAGGACGCAACTGCACAGTAGTTCCCATCCAGTGGCACCACATCACTGTGTTCTCTGAATAGCGGGTCGCATAGCCGGTGCGTTGGCCTTTTTTATCGTCGAGAAAGTCGCTGCGGAACGACAGAAAATTGTGCGTGGAAAGTTCCTTCTGCAAAAAATTCACGACTGCATACTCCGGAGCTGTGCACCGCTGTTCTCCCGGCAGGCAGAATGCGCCATTGGTTCCGGTTTCCGGCTGGATCCTACCATCCACTGCTGGAACGCCATTCTCATACATATACCAACTCTCAGTCGCCATGTGCCACGTCTTCGAGAATTTGTGGTACCACGTGGCGTCGTATTGCTGCAGATTGTTGTACGCGTACTTGCCGTCATTGATTCCGTTGGCACAGACGTAAAAATTATCGTTCACGGATTTCGTCGTATAGCTCAAACACGCCGTCCCCGAAGGCTTCGCGTCCGAAGCCCACAACGCGACATCGTGTCCGCCGGTGATCCCCATTTGCACCAGCCACTGATCGTTCAACTTCACCGTCGCAATCATCCCGGTGTCTGTAAATGGATCGATCGCATACAGCAGCGAATGGCTAAAGACATAATTGTTCGGTGCAAGTTGCGCTTCGATCCCTGGGACGGAAATATAACGGCCGATTCTGATATTCATCCCCTGAGCGACTTGTGGAATATAAATATCCAAATACTCCAGCGTGGGATCGAATCCATACTGGCGATGATCGTTGACCCACGGCCCGCTCCAGTAGCCCTTGCCGGTCGTGAAGCGATAATCGGTTCCATAGAGGGCAGTGAGGTGGTAGCCCCAGTCGACGTGGTCGCGTTGCACTGAATCCGGCAAGCGCTCAGCGTAGAGAATAATCTGATTCATCTCTACACGATTGGCGTAAACATCATTCGCCTCGGGAGCATTACTCTGCGAAGACGTGCTGAAGTTGAGCGTGGGATCGATCCAGCCGTACAGTTTGCTGCGGCTCTTCGCGCCATTGATCGCCGTCATCAGCGGATAACTGTTGCCGTCCGGCTCCCCAATCACCGGCGAACCGCCGTAGGACCAGTCCGAATTTGGGAAAGGAGGCGAGTCCAGCGGAGAAGGGAGGCCACGCCGCTCAGGCGCTGGCGATGTTGAAGCAGTTCCCCGCCAGTCTTGCTCATAAAAGTCGGCCCAGCGTGCGAAGAAGTTCCTGCCTTCTTCGCCACCAGCTTGCGGCGCATCGGGCGCAGGATTTTTACCGTCGCCCTGCTGCCCAAAACACAGGCCGCATAGAACACTCGCGCCCGCGAACAGAACGTAAAGTAACAGCCCCGCGCGAAATTTATTTCCTGGAGGCATGGCTCAGATGGAAAGCAGTGTTTACCAGGCCCACGTGCGTAAATGCCTGCGGGAAATTTCCCAACTGCCGCCTTGCCACCGGATCGTATTCTTCCGACAAAAGCCCGACGTCGTTGCGAATATCGAGAATTCTTTCGAACATGCGCACAGCTTCCTCGTGCCGCCCCTGCAGCGCATAGTTATCCGCCAGCCAGAACGAACACGGAAGAAACGTTCCTTCGCCGTGCGGCAGGCCATCGACGGCGGGGTCTTGCGTATACCTTCCAACAAAACCATTCTTCAGCAGATGCTTCTCGATGGCTTGCACGGTACCGAGAACGCGCGGATCGTTTGCGGGCAGAAATCCGACCATCGGCATCTGCAGGATGCTGGCGTCAAGATATTTGCCGCCGTAATACTGCACAAACGAATTCAGTTCGGGATCGAAACCCCGCCGGCAAACTTGTTCGTGGATGACATCGCGAAGTTTCTCCCAACGCAGAAGGTCCACGCTGAACCGCCCGGCTTGCGCGGAACGTATGAGTTTGTCGACCGCCACCCACGCCATCATCTTGGAGTGCACGAAATGCCGCCTCGGCCCGCGCACCTCCCAAATGCCTTCGTCGGGCCGTTCCCATCCCGTCTCCAGAAATTCAAGCATGGAGATTGCCAGTTGATTTCGCGAATGTCGCGCGGGCTCCAGTCCCGCTTCGCGAGCTTTAAAAAGTGTGTTGACCACCTCGCCAAAAATGTCGAGCTGATATTGCGTGTACGCCGCGTTGCCGGTTCGAACCGGCTTTGAGTTCTCATATCCGCACAACCACGGCAATTCCAATTCTGTGAGTCTTCTCTCGCCATGCAGTCCGTAAAGAATATTTAATTCCGAAGGACTGCCGGCCACGGCTCGCAGCAACCATTCCCGCCACTCGCGTGCTTCATCCAGGTACCCGGCATTTAACAGGGCGTCCAGCGTGAGCGACGCATCGCGCACCCAGCAGAAACGGTAATCCCAGTTGCGTACTCCTCCAATCGATTCTGGCAGAGAGGTTGTTGGAGCGGCAACGATTCCGCCTGTGGGCAGGAAAGTCAGGGCCTTCAAGGTGATCAGCGAACGCAGCACCGCGTCCTGCCATTGGCCTTCATACTTGCAGCGATCTGACCACTTCCGCCACCACTTCTCCGTATCCTGAATGGCCGCATGAACTTTTACCGGAGCAGGTTCATTCTCGTGCGAGGGATACCACGTCAGGTCAAACTTGATCGTTTGCCCTTCCTTCACAACGAACTCCGCCTCCGTTTTCATGTCTTCGCTGACCAGTGGAACATCCGCGCGCAATCGGACCATGTCTGGCCCGGCGATGGCGTTAATCCCATTCTCCGTCTTGCGCACCCACGGGACGACCGAGCCATAGTCGAAGCGAATGACGAACTCCATTTTCATCCGCACTTCACCGCGAGTGCATACAACTTCCCGCAACAGTTCAGGCATGCCCGTCCGCGGCACCATGCAATCGATAAGCCGCACCGATCCCGTATCCGTTTCAAAATCGATTTCTAAAACGAGAGTTCCCTCGCGGTAGCAACGCTTGATCGAACGAACCGGATCCGCTGGAGCGATGGACCAGTGCCCATTATCGACGGTGCCAAGCAGCGAGGCGAAGCACGCGGGAGAATCGAAATAGGGGAGACAGAGCCAATCAATGGAACCCTGTTTGGAGACCAGGGCGGCGGTGTGGCAGTCGCCAATCATCGCGTAATCTTCGATAGGAATAGACAGGAATTCGCCTCCGAACCGATGGGATCAGCAGAGCAGTTATTTTCTCACACAAAGTTGATGCGACTTGCGGATCAAGCTGGCTCTCGTGCCGGAAACGAACGGACCGTACAGTAAAGCCCGTAGGCGTTGGAGCGAAGAAGAACATGTGGGGACAGCCGCCCTCGGCTGTCCGGCGGCCCGGACTTATCGGGCCGCAGTGCAGCGAAACGGCACGGTCGGACTGGAGCCTTCAGCTGTCCTTCCGGTAAAGCAAGTCCCGCATCGCTCGCCGGCGCGCCTCGTTCGCCTCACTCTGGCTCTTGCGCTCGTCGGCGTCCATGGATCGTTTTTCTTTCGAAGCCGTAGTCTCCTCGATGCTGCACTCTGGGCATCGATTGGCGAAGCCCGGCTTGTCCGGCTTGAGTTCAAATTCCTCTCCGCACACGCTGCAAGTTTTGATAGGAAATCCCATAACGCATTTATGATACGACGACGCTTGTGTGGGGCGGAATCCTCTTATCGGTTTACCTTATAAATTTTTGTTCGCTCCAAAAATGTCATTCTGAGCGGAACGACTTCTCGGAGAGAATCGCTCGCGTAGCCGAAGATTCGTTTTGTGCCCACATGCTAGAATTCGCCGCCGAGGTAAAAATTTACTAATGAGCATCAGTGCGCGTTCCACCATCTTTCTCGCGCTTCTCATAACTTTTCTTTTGGCAACTGCAGCCACATCCCAATCGACCGAGCCGCAGCCGAAACTCTCCGTCCACTGGGAAGAACTCACCGCTGCCGATTTTCGTGAAGGTATTCATCGCTCGCAAGGAACATGCCTGCTTCCGTTCGGCATCCTGGAGAAGCATGGGCCGCACCTTCCCCTGGGCACCGACCTGCTGGACGTTCGTTACGCCGCGCTGCACGCTGCCGAGCGGGAATATGCCATCGTCTTTCCCGAATATTATTTTGGACAAATCGCCGAGGCCCGCCACGAGCCCGGAACCGTCGCCTATAGCCGCGAGATGCAACTGGCCTTGCTGCAGGAAACGACCGACGAGATGGCGCGCAACGGTTGTAAAAAAGTGATTATCGTGAACGGACATGGCGGCAATGAAAGCCTGCTTCCGTTCTTCGCGCAAACTCAACTCGACAAGCCCCATGATTACGTCGTCTACGTTTTCGATAAGCTCTCGCCGCCCTCTGGTGGTCCGGAGAAGAAAACCAAGATCGATATGCACGCCGGAGAAGGCGAGACTTCGAACGTGCTGATCTCGCGTCCCGACCTGGTTCATCTCGATCGCGCAAACCAGGAATCGGGCGCAGATCAGCACCGGCAAAATCTCCCCGACGATGTCTATACCGGAATCTGGTGGTACGCGCGGTTTCCGAACCACTACTCAGGCGACGGTTCTGCCGCGACCAAAGAACTGGGAAAATATCAAATGGATTGGTGGATCGATACTCTGGCGAAAGCGATTCGCGCCGTGAAAGCTGATGATGCCAGCCTGAAGTTGCAAAGCGAATTCTACGAAAAGGCGAAGCATCCGCTGGAGACGGGGCCCTAGCGAAATTCTTCAGGACTGCTAATCGAACGGTCTGTTCTCATGGGGCAATTGGATTATGAAAACTGAGGGCAAGATCACGCGGCGCGGGGCGCCCATTGCCAGCCTGGTTGGGCGGGATGCCGCCAAAAATAAGACGTCCGCAGTGTTGCCGCAGCGATTCGAACGCTCAGGAAGGGAGCGACTCTCGGTGCGATTTCGATACGAGAATTGATTGATGAGGGACGCCGATACTAGCCACAAACCTCACGAGTTCCCAATCAACACCCCAGTAATAAAAACCAATACTCCACCAAGTCCAACTTGCAGTGCCGCCGAAATCCAGGGGCTATCCATATAGCGATGGCGAATCAGAGTGATCACCGCCAACTCGGCGATCACGACCGCTCCCGCCGCCCAAAGCGCCATGCGAAAGTCGTTCAGCCAGA
>Ga0302140_10001762_pt1 | contig 28418 bp, 15 predicted proteins | sample I_Bog_E1_1_FD_202095 | JGI IMG/M metagenome (GOLD analysis project Ga0302140, IMG submission 202095) | Peat permafrost microbial communities from Stordalen Mire near Abisko, Sweden - I_Bog_E1_1 | ecosystem: Environmental > Terrestrial > Soil > Wetlands > Peat | place: Sweden: Abisko, Stordalen... | reverse complement strand
GAGCCCCTCATAGCGAGGTCGCCGCTCGCAGACATGGCCGCCGAAGTCCCTGTCCAAATGGCCCCCTTCGCCACTCAGGCCAACCCGCTTTTTCAGTATCGCTACGAGCCGGATCCCGTCGCCCTCCTCGACAACACGAAGCTGGATGCGTGGGCTCGCATTTACGGCCTCAAGTTTGGCCACTGCTACTCTCTACTCCCGTTCCGCATGTTCAACAGCGGTGCGCTGCCGGTCGAATTGACGGATGGCAGGAACCCCCTGGCGCTCCAGCCGCCGAATCAATTCCCCTTCAAACCCGCGCCTCCAAACCCCGCGTCGCCAATCCTCGGTACGCCACCGCCCGTTACCCACGCTTGTTACATGCGGCGCGTTGCGGTCGCGCACCCCCGCATCGTAAGCCCCGATGGCTCCGACCAGAAGCTCGTGCTGCCTGAAATCCCAGCCACGGTCTTCCCGCTTGCCCGCATCCGCGACAAATCGGCGGCGGCTGCACCCAGTCCCATGCTCGACTCCGCTGGCAACCCGCTGCCGTTGTTGCTGCTTTGGAACAAAGGCAACAAGCCGACAGTCAACTCCTCATTTTCCTTCAACGTCCGGCCGCCGCTGATCAACTTCGAAACCTGGGACCGCTGGGTCGCCGCCCAGCCCGATCCCAGACCCGATCCCTCGTCGCCGACAACCCCTACACTGCGCAAGACCCGTGCTGCCGTCAACGCCGATAAGGTCCGCGCGTCCCGGAAGAACGAAGACGTTGTCATCCCGGCAACCGCATCGATCGATCCATCAATCAACGATCCGGCCATTTCGCATCTCGAATTCAGGCTCACCGCTATCTCGACCGGCGAGACCACCGCGCCGGCATCCCTGTACCTCGCCGTGCCGTTTCCCCAGCCCCTTCCCCTTCCTCTGAACCCGCTGGACGGATTCAGGCAGGTCCAGTCGGCGCCCTGTGTTGTCACCATCTCGATCGGCGCCATCGGCTTCACCCTCGACCCGACGCCTGCCGCGCCGAAACTGACGCTCAACGTCCCCCGCGGCGAGGTTTGGAAGCTAAGCATCACCCCTGTCGTCAGCAAAGACGCCCTCGCTCGCTTCGAGAAGTTTTCGCTGCCGATTGTCGATCAGTTTGATCCGAACCCCATCACGCCTGCGCCCGCCTTCGATAGGGTCAACCCCTATTACCGGGTGATTGCGGCTGCGCGGGATCTTCTGGTCGAAACCGCAGCTCCGCTCGTCGACAAGCCCGACGCGGTTTGGAAATCCCTCCAGCTCGCTTTTGACCCTGCAACCCGAACCCTCACTGCCAGCCTGGCGCCAGGCGCCCTCGCGCGTCCCGACCTCTTCTACGGCCTGGACATCACGCATCAGGCCTGGCGCTGGATGGGTCGCCCCTTCACTGAAACCTCATTCCCATGCGAACTTGGCACGGGTACAGCCACCGGAGACGATCTCAACTCGACAGCCCTGCTTACAAAGGCTCTCGCCTGGGAAGCCGAGGCCTTTGCGGAACGATCCCTCACCAACACCCACACGGAGTCCAGCAACGTCAATTACCCCGTCCTTCGGAACTCGGCCCAGGACTCACTGAACAATATCACCACTGTGCTCCGCAGCTACGCCACGCAATCGCTCACGTCGCGCGATCTCTCGAATGACCTGCGCGCACAATACTTCCTCTTCGCCATCGAAGCGCACAGCCGCTACGAAGGTCTCCCGCTCTTCGATGACGGTCAAAGTATCGCCGCCAGCGAAACGATCCCGTCCGACACGCCGGCATCGACCCCCTGGAGGCGGGTCTTCGTCCGTGCCAGCGCCACTCCGGCGCCGCCGCCCAAGCCCAAAATCCTGCTCTGCATTCCGCTCCCAGAGCCGCTCGACCCAACTACCAGCTCCGTCACCAGTCTGCTCGCCATCGCAGACGAGCCATGGCCGCAGGTCGGCGGCCTCGCGGAGCAACTCCGCGCCGCTATTCAACTGACCCGCGACCCCTCTCTGCCGCTCGATCAGGCTAGCGACCCGGCCAGGCCTCCGTTGCCCGAGATCGGTCCCGACCCCATTCTTTTCCCCACCTCTTCTCTCGCCCCCTCGCAGACCCCGATCGTCAGCTTCGACGGCCTCGGCGCGCCCATAGGCACCACCTTCGACGACCTCAGCGCCGCGCCGCTATTCGCCAACACCTGCTTCGAGTTTTCGCTTCCCAGTTTCGTCCGTGATCCGGTCGTTAAAATTCCGCTGCCCGTCGACTGGTATCAGGCGAGGATCACCTTCACCCGTGAGCTCGATTCCTGCCTCACCGAACAGCCGCGCGGATCGCAGCTTGTCAGTCTGCCCTCCGATCCCTTTTTGGTGCAGTTCCTGCCGAGTTCTTATCACTTCCGCTACAAGATTCTTCCGGCCGGCGATCCTCTGCCGACCCCACTTAACGTCAGGGATCCCAATTTCAGTTTCAGTGTAGACGCCGGCAATATCCAGTTCCAGTTCGGGCAGCCCGTCACCCCGATGGCGGGTCCCGCCGGCGTCACCCCCCCCGCCGAACACCTGGAACTCTGGGCACTGGTAATGCACCAAATCACCGACGCCGCTGGAAAGCCCGGCCAGACCTATGGCGGCATCTATCGAGCGGATGCCACCGGCGACTTCGTACCCCTTGCCACTACTGGCCTCCCGCCCGCCGCTGTCGCGAAATCCTCGGATTCCATCTACCTGCTCGAGGTTCAAACCGACTCCAAACAGCCTCACGCATCGCTGGTCATTGAGTCAGCGCTCTTCTCCGTACCGAATGCTTTGGCTGAAGTGACCCACCGCATCGTCCGCATGTCACCTCGCATCGCCAACCCCACGCCTGCGTAGCCGGGCCTGAGCGCTCTACACGCAGGCAAGAGATCAAGACCCGCGGACGATCAGATAGAAATCGGCGGAGGCGGAAGCAAGGGGTCGACCGCCGCGCAATCGTTCTTAAACTGCTGCTTCAGCGTGTCCGCCTCTCCCACGCCCCCATGCCAGTATTGAAACCAGTAGTCCGCTTGCGGCTGATAAAGGGCAACTGGCGGTAGAGCAGGCTGCGGCAGAGCCGCCGGGAAACTCCAGAGGAGCGCGCGGGCCACATAAGCCCCGAAAATATCTGATTGCTGGAGCAGGGTCGCAATTAGGTTCCCATCCGGGAAAGACGCCGACGAGGTCAGCGCCTGAAAACCGGCAACAATCGCATCGTGGCTTGACCCGGTATAGGAAGCTAGCGTGATAAGGCGGTCATCCGTCATGGAACTGGAATTGTAAGCAGTCTGGGCGCTGGCGCCTTGGATCTGGAAGAAGCTGAGCGCCGGCCCGTTGGGTTGCTGGACCCGGTACTTCAGGGCGGCTCCTTCGTGCCACGCGATGTACATCATGAATCGGCTCGTGTTATCCGGCGTGCCGCCGGCATCGAAATCTGCCGTAGCGACACCAACAACGTTCCACAGCGCTGTTGCGCGAGCTTGGTCCGAGGCGGTCGTATCGACATTGGGAGGCGGAGCAAGCGCGTCGAACGAATCCAGCAGAACCTGCCCGATATGCTCGTGCCACCCCTTTAGCGCTGACGCCACGTTTGGGTCAGCAACGCCCTTAAGAACTTCCTGCGTCCTATACATCTGGTCGATGAGGCCATTGCGATACGAGAACATTTTGTTCTGTGCTTCGCTGTTGTAACCAGTTCGCTTCATTTATTCCGCTTTCTTCCGGGCCGAAGCCAAAATGAACTTTCATTTGAAAAACCGGCACGTCGGTTAGTTTGCCAGCAATCAGACGGTAACCGAATCAGAGACCGCGCTTGACCCGGGAGTGTTGCCGGCGGGCGGCTTGGCGATTTTGATGGTAAGAGTGGTCCCGGCCGGCGCACCTGTGCTGACATCGAACAAATAGGGCTTTTCAGCCTGAGTCACGGCGGCCACCGTTGAGGATCCCCCACCCATGGCCGTATACGTGAACGTGTCTGTTCGGGCAAATCCCGGGGCGGTCACCAGAACATGAGCTGCGGCGCCCGCGGTAGCCGGCGTGACTGCCACCGCTTGCAGCGTTTTGCCTGTGGCGATGCAGTAAGTCCACACTGCCTTCTGCCCATCCGGGTTATAAATTGTCAGATTGTGATCGACGGCGGGTGTCAGCCATGTTTCGTCAGGATCGTGGATAGTTAACTCCATCGATTGAAACAGATCCGGGTCGTTCGCCGTGGGGTCCTTTGCGCCAGGTTTCGGCCGGTGCGGATCCAGATCGTTCATGATCGAACTAGGGCTGATCTGCCTATCGTCGATCTCGAAGGAGCCGGACTGCGAGAGAACGCCGCCCGTAATATTCAAAGTCAGATTGCCCGAAGCCGGATCTATCGTCCCATCGATCGAACTAATCTTCGGGCCCGCTTTCCGGACCAGCTTGCCGCCGACATAACCGGCCGCACTGATTCCCATCAATTGCAAAAACCCGGAAGGCACCGCGGGCAGGCCATGAATGTGTATGGGCGAACTCAGGAAAACGAGTGTCAGAAACGACGTAACGCCTACCAGGGTCCAGACTAGGAACTGGACCCGCTCCGGAGCGACAACACCGCCGGTCGTTATAAAGTCCGAGAGGTTGGGGCCTATCTCGCCGGCTCCCTTGGAACCCTTTGCGGCGGAAACGCCGCTGACGGCTACCGTTGTCCCCGCGCTGGCCAATATGATAGCCGGTAATCCGGCCGGGATGTCTCCCCACTCGAAGTATCCCTGGGCGAGACTTCTGGCTGCTGTCAGATACACGTAGCCAAGAACCGCGGCTCCGGTCCAAAGATAGAACTGAAGCTTTGACAGGCTGAAAGAGTTCGTTTCCGGTTCAAGAAACATCATCGACAGCACACCCTCTAATTCCTGTGCCGCGGCAAGCTTCCGGAGTCCTGCACTCATCAGAAAGTAAAGTATCGACGCGAGCGTTATGTAACTGCCAATGGCGATCGCTGCTGGCACCCATTCGGCAACCCATGACAACGTGACCGTCGTTTCATTATCCCGGGGATGCTCATCCGGCGCCTCCTTGCCGCCAACGCGCACTCTCACCTTGTGAGTGCCGTGGTAGCCAATGGGAATCCCGCTGAGCCGGAGGTGTGTGCCGCCGGAACCGGGTTCAATCGCGAGGTCAGGCGCGCAGTCCTTTTTATTCGGGTCGCTGCAGTTGACTAGGGGTCGCTCATCCAGCAGTATGGTGTTTTCGGTTGGGATTTCGCTGAACCCCTTGCCCTCCAGATCGATCGTGTATTCCCCGCTTTTAGGTTGGCCGTTATTGTCCAGCGGCGTCGCTGGATAGGGATCGAATGCGTCGGCGGAGTTCAGAAGAATGTCGCCCGGTTTGACTTCCACCGGGGCCTGTAACTTGTTGGGCAACTCGGCTCCGGAGGCGTCGCGCAACACAAGATCGTAACGGCCGAAAGGCACGATTCCGTGATATCCCCTGCTGGGATCGCTGCTGACGACGATGAAGCTGAAATCCTTATCCGTGCTGGTTCTGGGCGTTACGGGAATCTCATCGCTCGGGGAGCCTGCCAGTGGCCGCAGGCTGATCGTTTTGATGCTTGTCTGGATGGTGGACGTCGATCCGGTAATCGTTTGAATATCCCCGCGCTGCACGAAAGGCGGCTGCGGCACAAGTTGCCCTGCGGCTTCGCTGAGAAGCGCGAGGAGTAGCACGGGGAATGTGTGAACCGATCTGAGTCTTATTCGGGATGGCATCGCAGTCTTTGGCGGAGTCACGTTCAGGCTCTGAAGAAATCTGAGAAATTATAAAAGGTTTTCTCCAAAAATAAACGATTATTTCGGGGGGACCGCAGGTGTCCCTGGGGTTCTATGACGGGCCGACCGTTCCGGACCGAAGGCTTATAAAAACCGCTTTGCGCGCAAGCACGTCCGCGCCATAATCGTGGCCGGTCGTGGTTCGATCGGGATCCTGACCCGCCTGTATGGAGTGAATCACGTTGGACGCGCCGGTATTGTATGCGGCGGCGATGGCTTTCGGATCCATAATATTCTTCGCGGCCAGCGAGTCGCGCTTGCCCGCAAGAATCTTAGTGCCGCGGTCGACAGATCCGGACACCTGATCGGGAGTCCATTGGGCGCAGAACTCGGGATCGGTGCCCACGTCCACCTGCATGATTCCGAAGCCGTGGTAAGTGCCACTCTGCAAATCGCCCTTGATGTTCTGCATGTTGGTCTCGCGGCTTGCGATGGCAAGCAGAAACTCGGTGTCGAAGTTGTTGGCTCGGGCGGCGGATTCGAAAAAAGGAATCCATCCGCTCGATGTTGCGCGGTTCAGTTGATTAACGATGTCGGCTTGGGTCCAGTTGGGCATCGCGTTCACTGTGGAGTGACAACAATATCAAACTTGGGACTATCCGCGCCAGCCAGATATGCAACGCCCCCGACCCGATCTTTAAGCGGTGCGGCCGGATTTACCGTCGGATTGTCGGGATATTTCGCGCCATCGAATGGAAGCACAGCGTAGTACCCAGACTGTATTCCGCCACCAGAAACGAAGACAACCAGATCGCTCCAGCCATTGGTTCGATGGGAACTCACGACGATCGGCGGCTTCGTCAGGCTCAGTCTTGATACGAGCCGGTATTCTCCGCCGCGCGGCGCGAAAATAAAGCATGTGCAGCCGCCGGATCCACAAAAGTCGGCGCCGGGCATATAAACCAGTGCTTCCGATGCTTCCCCATTGTGCAGTTTGACGCGATTGTACGCATACGTGTAACGGCTGTCCCCGATTTCTCTCTGGATCGCCTCTTCGAGCTTCCGGTCGTGTTTCGTCTCGGGGGCGACCGTGCGGATAATATCGGGCAGTGGCGGCGTTTGGCCGGTGCACAGTGGCGCTGCTAGGAACAACAAGCATACTCCCGGACATTTCCGCATAAGTTTTTTCACGATTGTAGCTGAAAAGCGTTCGAAAAATTGGCGGCGCCTGAAGTGCAGATTATCTCGTGGAGTTTCCGCAAAGTTTTTGACGCATCGGAGACAACCTTTCTCCCGAAGTAATTCCGAATTCTTCGAGGTGTCGCGACCGAAAAAATCAATCCATCGAGTATCTTGAAATAGTCGCTGCCGGGTCACCTCGGTTTGCGAGATCGTATGACGGTTTCCTCCAGGTTATGCCGGACAACATCTAGTCGGCCCGACGCCGCGAGCCGCTCGGGAACCACTCGGCCGATCTGGAACGGGAACAGGCAGGGACTATTGACAAGGCTTCGAAAGTCCGAAGCGCCATCCGGGACCGCCAAAACGACAGATTCCAGGAGCCATGCAGCCATCTTCGAGCCTGCCACCGGGACCTGGGGCGCTGGCAAGTACTCTCCGCTTCGTGTCGAATCGACGATCACACCCCAATCCGCAAACGCCCGCAGAACATACCGCGTCGATCTCGCGACCGCCTCCCTTTCACCGAGCAACTCCTTGACACGCCGCTGAACCTGCATGGGAGCGGCAGAGCCCTGTAGCCGGAACAGCCGGCCCGTGACATCAGCCACCACCCTCCAGAAGGGGTAGACAGCCATCGTCATGCCCCAATGCAGCGGTAGCCTTTCCGCCCTGCGCATTCCCCGCAAAAGATGGATGCCGTCTTCGCGGAACGGTCGTAGCGGAGGCGGAACGCGAATCCAGGTTTTCATCAGGAGCGTGATTGTCTTCTCGCGGCTGCCACGTGGCGCCGTGCTGCCCACCGAGAGTTCGCCTTTCAGCCTTTCGCTCAACGCCTCGTGGATCTCGGCGTCGGACATACCAGCCAGAAACAGGTCCAGTGTTTCATCCAGCCACTGGAGTTTAACGGTCCGGTTGTATCCGATCATGCGCGGGTGATCGTTCAAGACTTTCCTCCCACGACGCGAACGAAGGGAACAATTGTCTCTTCCAGCGTCACCCCGCCATGGGCAACGGTCCGGTACCCCTCCGGTATAAACGCCGTTCGGTCCGCAGACAGAAGCGGCAGGAAGTCCTCCGGGAGCCCGAGAGGTTTCCATGAAATCGCGGCTGGAAATCTGGCTGCGACACTGGCGCGTAGGATGGGGTCTGAATAGATCCTCGCGCGTTCCCCGCGAACGTCAGCAGTGACGCCTTCCTTCGGCCTTCCACAGCCAACAGACTCCACATTGCCGTGATCCGCCGTCAGAAACACAGCGAAGCCGCTCGAAAGCAGTAGATCCAGAAGCGCGGAAAGAAATCCTTCAGCCGCCCACTGACGCACTTGGTTATGCATTCCCGCTGCGCCTAACTCCATGCCGTGCATGATACGGTCGACTTTGTCCACCACGGCACCGATCACTTTGAGCCTTGGCTCCGAAATCGCTTCCTCGACTGCTCGGAGTGTAGACGGTTCCCCCAGCCCCTTCAGATAGGCGATTTCGTGGCCCGCGAGTCCGTGATCGACCCAGAACTGCTGCCAGAGGCTCGCTTCTCTGCCCGTTGAGTAGATGCTCGATGGGAAATAGAGTGGTGCCTTCCCGGCGAATATCGACTGCCGCGACACGCAGGTTATGGTCGGTACCCAGGCGAAAGCCGCGCCTTCGTCGAATCGCCACATGGGGTGCTGTAGGGTCATTTCATGCCGCACCACCAGCCACTGGTCGAAAGCCAACCCGTCCACAACAACAAGGGCGGTCTTCTCTGAGGGACCGCGCTGCGCGGAGAGAAACCGCGCGATGTGACTCACCATCACAGGCGGACTGGCCGGCAAGCTGTGAAGGCCGCCAAATCTCCTCTGAAGCCACTGACTGAAACGGACGTCGACCTGAGATCGAGCGTTTTCGACTCGCGCAATCAAGTGTGGTGTGGACTTGGCAGCCACTTCGGAAGCCAGAAGATTTACTTCTGCCCAGATTCTGGCAAACGAAAGCCACTCGCCATGACGGGCGTCGTTCCCCGGCACTTCGCGTTCCGCGACATCGAGAAGCGCCACAAAGCGACGCGAGCTGTCGTGTAGTGGATCGTGGCGCACACCGGCTGCGACCCATCCCTGAGGGACCCCTGTCCAGTCGACGGGTTGGAGCATGCCTTCCACGAAGAGATTGTCAATATAGACCCGAATGTCAGGGTGATCGAACGGAAGATCAGCGGGGCCTACCACGCCCAATGGGCTTTCCGGGGAGTCCGCCCGATCGCTCAATCGACCGAGGTACCTCGGCCAGCGCTCCTGTAGAAACGCATAGAACAGACTTCTATCGGTAAGGAGTGAGATCAGCGGCCAGCCCGCAAAACGTCCGTCCTGGTGAAGGACATGCACCAACCGCTCCACGAACTCTTTTGGAATTGACTGGAGCCGATAGTGCCTCCGCAACAGAGTTCGCAGAAGATCGGCATCAGACTTGATGAACTCGGCCGCAATCTCAAAAACGTGCCGGAGGATAAAATCCTTCGTGGCGTTCTCGCCCAGGACTCCGGGATTGAAACGCAGCTGCGCGTCATACAGAAGGTCCAAATACTGGGGCTCCAGAGCGCGCAAAACGGAATAGCTGAATTGGGGGAAAAGATCGGCCAGAGCAAACGATAGCTTCCTGGCACGTGCGAGGACATCGAACGGCAACTTCCCCAGAGAAGACGCGTCGTCGCCAAGCAGCACCACAAGCTCTGTGCTTTCGCCGCCGTCCGACCGCGAACGAAAGCGGGACTCGTAAGCAAAGCGGAAAGATATCGAATCCTCGAACAAGAGCGACTCGAAGCCTCGCTCCGCAAGTGCCTGGCTTAGATGAGGCTCGGTCAGCAGTCCGTCCGGATCGGCAACCACCGTTATCGGCTGAACTCCAGGCGTGAACTCTCTCAGGATTTGGTCGCGCCAATCAGACATTGCCGAGCCCCTCCACCCTGAGTATTAGGCGCGGAACAAGCTCAGGATAGACATGGGCGCGTGATTCCGATTCGAGGTTCCAGGTTGTTTCTTCCCGCACAAGCTCGTTCAGACGATACTGGCGCACTGCGGGCAATCCGATCCGCTCGATCGCGCGGCGCCTTGCGTCGAAAGTATACGCCTTGTTCTCCTTCTCCCGTTCGAGCCGTCCGCGGTGGAACCGCAACAGTTCTTCGTAGAGGGGACGGCCATGAGACTCCGCGATCTCCGTCGCTGCCGCAAAGACCCTGAGGGATTCGCCCCCAGCGAGGTAGCAGCCGGTATTCGGCATCTGCTCCAGCAACAGCGTCCAGATGTGCCGAGCGGTCGGAGACAGAACGCGTCCGTCGTCGTGCAGGAACAACGCCTGCACTCGTTCCCTGGACCATTCTGCACTGCGAATCGCGACGGTCCAGAGCGACCAATGCCCTCGGATTTCCGGTGGGATGCCGGTCACTTTGATGGATGGAATCGGCTGGCCCGGCACAAAACGCGGTGCCCGCGTTGCAATACCCCTGATCCGTGGCTCTTCCAGTGTCAAATGGAGTGCCGCGGGATGGCTTTCCGCGTCTGCGAGGGTGAAGACTGCGGATGGTGTATTCGTTCCATCGGGCCACCGCAACTTCCAGCCCGCTCCGAATGGGGCTGAACCCCTTTCCGCCTTCCCGCCGGCGCTGTCGAGATAGTTTACCGTCATCCGCTCAACCCAGTAGGGCAAAGGATGTCCGAGTAACCGTTGCGCCTCTGACGGACTCAGCGCTTCTGTCTGGGCCAGCAGGCTGGTGCTTCGCCGCATGGCCTCGGCTTGCGCCCTGACCCTAATGAGAACCGAGTCAACCTTGCTCTCGACGGCGGCCGGATCGAGAATCGCGTCGCGGTAAAGTTCATCGAAGATCTCTCCGGCATCGGCGGAGTCGAGCACGTCACCGGTCTTATCGACGCCAAACTCGCGCAAGATCACGGCCAGCTTTTCTTCCAGGACTTCCCGCACACGAAATTCGACGGTGTCCTGCAAAACGAAGTTCAAGGCCCGGACTACGTGATTCTGGCCGATTCGGTCTACGCGGCCAATGCGCTGTTCGAGCCGCATCGGATTCCACGGAATGTCAAAGTTGACCACGACGTGGCAGAACTGCAGGTTCAAACCCTCGCCGCCCGCATCTGTTGACACAAGGATGCGCACGTCACCAGCAAACTCCTGTAAGATCTGTTTGCGGGCATCCAGATCCATGCTGCCGTTCAAACACGCCACCGAGAAGCCGCGCTCCGTAAGAAAGTCGAGGAGCATTTCCTGAGAAGGCACAAACTCGGTGAAGAGCAGGACTTTCAGGTCCGGATCGGATTCTTCCTGCTGTAACCGATAGATCCAATCGAGCAAAGCCTCGGCCTTGGCGTCGGCACTGGTCGATTCTGTGCGTCTCGCGAGATCGAGCAGCAACTGGACCTCGGCGCGTTCATTCCGCAGAGCCTTGGTCCGCAGGCGCAGCAGCATTTCGATCTGTTCCTGGCCATCCATGTCCGGCCAGTCATCGTCGAAACCCGGCGGGAATAACGACAACTGTTCCTCCGGAGCCTGAAGTATCTCCAGCCGGCGTTCCAGGGTGGTCCTTATGGCGCGGGTCGAGGACGTCACGAGCCGCTGCATCAGGATCAGCAGGAAGCCCACATAGTTTTTCTTCTCCCGGATGGCCTGGTTGTAGCCGATTCGAACATACTCCGAAATCGCTTGGTACAGCTGCCTCTGAAGCACGTGACGATCATTCCAGTGAACGGGAACCAACTGGGTTCGCCGCGGCTTAAAAAGCGGGTTGCCCTGGGCGTCAATGGCCTTCCGCTTTTCGGTCCGAACCAGATAAGGCTCCAACCGCTCGCGACTGACGGAACCGGGATCGGGAAACGCTGTCTTGTCGAGAAGCGAGACGAGGCGGTGAAAGGCATCTGTCTTGCCTTGGTGCGGCGTCGCGGTGAGCAGCAGAAGATAGGGTGCGGATTCAGCCAGCCCCTGGCCGAGCCGGAATCTCGCCACCTGATCGCTCATACCGCCCAATCGGTGCGCTTCGTCAATCACGATCAAATCCCAGTTTGCCGCCCGCAGGTCTTCGAAGCGGTCCCGGTTGTACTCGGCGAGCTGCTCTTTGGACCATCCCTTCCGGTTATCGATTGGCTTGACGGCGTCCATCGGGCAGATGATCTGGTCGTACATCTTCCAGACGTTGTCCTGCCCGGCGACGCGCCGGAACGCGGGGAAGTCGCTCGGCAGAAGCAGGCGGAACTGCTCGCCGAAATGTGTCCGCATCTCGGCCGCCCACTGGCTCACCAGGCCTTTCGGCGCAACTACAAGAACACGGCGGATCAGGCCGCGAAGCTTCAGTTCCTTGATAATCAGACCGGCCTCGATGGTCTTACCCAGTCCGACTTCGTCGGCCAGAAGCAACCGTACACGGTCCGAGGAGACCGCTTTCAACAGGGCAAGAATCTGGTGGGGAAGAGGAATCACCGCCGATTCAATAGGGGCCAAGAGCGTGTTTTCGTCGAGCGAATCCGCGACTTTGGCGGCGGCGGTGATATAGGCGATCTCCTGCGGGCTGGCGCGGAGATCTTCGACCGGCCTCAGTTGTTCAGGGGCGACCAGGAGGATTGTCTGAGCTTCCGGATACCAGACGCGAACGGCGGACTGACCCCACGTATGCACGTGTTCCAACACCTGGCATCGCAGGTGCCGACCCTCGTCGAAGTACCATTGCCCCCCTGATTGCTCCATGTCAATTCCGTTGCCTGCCTTCTACGCCCCACGCCCTGTTCGGATCAGGCTGTTCGTGTACCACATGAGCAGCATCGCGTCTTCTTGGAGCACGTCCTCTGGGATCTTCTCCGCAACATCCAGGATCGCGTTGTACTCATTCTGTTGCCAAGCCCAGCGGAACCCGGTCCGAATCGCCTCAAGCCGGAACACTTTCAGCTTCTTCTGCTTCGACTCCCGGTACTCTGCGAACTCACGAAGAAGAGTCTTCTCTCGGTTCTTCTGAACATCAGCCTCTTTGGCGGGGTCGGGCACGTAATAGCGATCTCTGGCTTTGGCGCGCAAAGCCGGGGCATCCTTCGGAAGCTTGCGCAGATCGTGGAAGTTCGTCGAGAGGTAACGGTGAATCTGACTTGGAACTTCGCCCTGTCCTTCGTAGAGTAGAAAATTCTGCTCCAGCAGATCGCGCAGTTCGACGGGGCGTTCATGCTTTTCCCACCCGGCGATTTCGCGCATAAAGTGAGGATGGATCTCCTGGAAGGTCTGCGGCTTGTCCTGCAATTGCTGGCGGAGCCACTGGATCGCGCTCTTCTCATTGCGGACGAAGATTTCGAGCTGCCGCACCTCGCTTGCCTTCATTCGCTTCTGGTCGTAATCAGCGACCTGATCCGGGAGGAAGTACATACCGTCTCGCTCTGGAAAACGCTGAGCGAGTCCAGAGAAAAATTCGCCAACCGACACCGGGACGGTTACGTTTCGTTGCACATGGAACGCCACCATGCGATCGAAGAGCAAGTAGGGCTGGCGCTCCGCGATTATCTCGACGTTTCCCTCTTTTGCGACGAAAGCGGGCAATTGGCGCAGATGGGTGCGCACGAAATCCCAGACGCCATCCTCAGTGCCTTTCTCCAGCTCGAATCGTTTTTCCAGACCGCCGTTGGGCTTGTAAGCCGAGATCACGAGGTCCTGCTTCACCGCGGTGCTGGTGACCTGTCGATAAGATCCCTGCTGTTTGTCGAGTGTGCGGACGTCGGCGACAACGAAGCCCGCTCCAGTGAGCGCTTCCTGGATGGCCGCCCATACGGCATTGCTGGAGTTGTGAAACACCATCGTCATCCAACGGCCCGGCTTCAGCACGTCGTAGTACTTTTTCAGGCACACCTGCATCAGGTTCTCGTAGTCGAGGAGGTTCTTGTCCTTTGCTTGATCGACAATCGCCTCGGGTTTCGAATCCGTAAAGACCTTGTGCCACGATTCGACCAAGAAGTTCAGATCAGCGTAGTAGATGTTCTCGCCGAAAGGCGGATCTGTAAAAATGTAGTCGACCGACTCGTCCGGGATGGGTAGAAGGGCTGCCGATCCGGTTGTGACGGCCACATAGCCCGATCCCGCAAACTGGCTCTTGAACGAGCCGGCGAGTCGCTTGAGCTTCCCGTCCAAGATATACCAGGGACTACACTCGGCGTGCTGTGATCCCACGTAGTAGACACCATTCAGGTACTGATTGACTTGCGAGAAATGTGTGGGGGCGTAACGGGCTAGAACCGACGTCCCCCAAATGGCTTGTTCCACGAAGAAGAGGATCATGTTGCGGGTCCGTGCGTCCTCGACGGATAAGGCTTTCTCCCACAATCGCCCCATGGCCTGCCCAGCACGGGGAAGGTACATGTGATGAATTCGTGTGAAGCCTTTCGGCGCAAGACGCGAACCGTGGTACATCTCCTTGATCGGGAAGTCATTAACCGGAACCGTGCTGGGCAGCGGTAGATCCGCAATCCGGGCGAGGTTTGCTAGATCCTGCTCATCAGGCTTTTTCTCGTGCTTCTTGCTTCCGAGGGTGTAGTTGATTAGAACCGGAATGAAGCGAACTCTCTCCCATGTGTCGCGCGTGGCCGGATCGATCATCGTTTCCATGCGACGCTTCAGGTTGTCCTTAGTGAGTTCGACTGAGCAATGGGGACAAGGAAATTGCTCTCTCACTCGATCTGTCTTGCGATCAAGCGCCTCATCGAAGAATACAACCTCGCCGCCGCAATCAGGGCAGGAGAATACCTCGCTCCATACGGTGTAGTTTATGAAGCCTTGCTTCTTTCCATCGGTGTGGGCAGTCTCGTACATCCACCCGATCTCGGTCTTGACTTCGTCCAAGATCCGCTGCGCTGCGTCCTGAAACACCCTGAGGTGGAACGGAGTGTTGTAGTTTGCCGCGATGAAAGTGGCAGCTGGTGCCAAGTCGCCGAGGAGCACACGACGGGCACCCCATTTCGGTGGCTCCTCCCCCGCAGATCTCCATTCTTCATCGACCAGCTTCTTATATTCGGAGTCCGGCGATCCGCAGAGTTGGGCCGCCACTCCAGTCATGCCCGATCCCGCAAATCCGTCCAGCAGAAGGTCGCCGGGTTCCGAGTAATGAAGGATGGCCCTCATGATCGCCTTGTGCGGTACTTTTGTGTGGTAGGAGTGAGCCGTGTAGATGGAGTCCGTTTTCCCTTCGCTGACATCTACTGCAAGCGGCTTCCGCGCGTAAGGCACAGCGGGGTTGTATGGCTTGCCATAGCAACGCACGAAGTCCTCCATGAAAGGATTCGGGCAGGCCGTGAAGTATGGCGGATCTGAGAGACGGAGGATGTCTTCGTCGGAGCCTTTCGGGAAGCCTTCGGTCTTGCGGTACTTCGGGTCCTTTAGTTTCGCCTTCAATATCTCCAGAAAGTGCGTTCTGCGGGCGTCCTCGGAAGGGAAAGTCAACCCGAGACATTCCATAGCCCCCACTGCGGATTCGTTGAACAGCGATTGGCGGTCATGGGTGGCTTTGCTCACTGCGTATTCTCCTGATCCTTCTGCCGGGCGCGGCGATTCTCGAGTAGCCGGAGACCCGCCTCAGTAAGAAGGTATGCTTGACGCGGGTGTTGGGGGTTGTTTGGAAACTGGAGTTGAAGGATTCCACCGCCGACGAGCGGCTCCAGGTGGGTTCTCCGGAAGAATGTTCGGTTCTTAAAACCAAGCGAATCAGCGATGTAAGCGATTTTTTGCGGCACGGCGCACAGTTCCACAATTCTTGCCTGGACATCGGTCAACCCCGAAAGTGGTTTCCGTTCCGCCAGAGCTTGGTCACTGACCAAGTTCGTCGGGTGCTCGCCAGCTTGGTCACTGACCAAGTTCCTCGCTTCGGCAGGCTCGCGCATCTCCGCAAAACGCTCCCGAAGGTGCACGGCAACGAGCCACTGCGCCCCGCCCGCATCCACCGTCAGGAGCGCCTGAGTAACAAGCTTCTCCAGAACCTTGCGGGCATCCGCTGCGGGTTTGGAGAGCACGGTCTTGGCGTTACTCTCAGAGATCCGTTGCTGGCTGCAGGCGTACGCGAAAAGCTTCGCTTCATCCTCGGTTAGCGACACACCGAGACTGCCCTGAAAGAGGATCTGCTCTTCGGAAAGAAGAAGTTCCCGAAGCATCGTCACTTGAAATGTCCGCTGCTCCTTGTCGTTCCGAATACGGGGCGGCAAGTATCCCAGTTGCTGCCATCCGCGCATGAACGTCGGAATGCCAGTTCCAGCCTGCTCGACCACACCAATCATCCGAAATGCGCGGCAAAGCAACGGGTTACGGACATCCTTGTCACCTGGCTCCAGTAGCCTTTGTTCGTCCGCGAAGGCATGACCCGGATTGTGGTAGATAATTCGGTCACGATAAAGCTTGATCGACGGCGTTGTGCCGACGGCCGCATAGTCCTGGTGGATGAGGAGGTTGGCGGTGGCCTCGCGGAACGCAACCAGATCCGGCGGTAAATCGTTCCGCCGGAGCGTGCCCGAATCTAATGAGAACGGCTTGTCCGCATGCCGCAGATACCACTCGTTCAGGAGCTTCCAGGATTCGATCAGATTCTCTTCCAGCAACTGGCGGTCTGCCCAACGCTCCTCCGGCAGGGGGTCTTCAAAGCGCCCATCTATTCGCTGGCAGTCGACCAGTGGGCGAGGAAGTATCTGCCTGAACGCTGCCGCTGTCCCAAACAGGAGGATGGCGGCTCTGGTCGCATAGAGTTGCCCATTTGCTTCCTTCAGCAAGCCCCACTCGCGAAGGAATTCCAGATCGGACTGGACCGGGTTGTGCCTTGGGTTGGAGCTCCCAAACACGCTTCGGCACCACTCCAATGATCGCTTGTCGAAGCACGTCTCCAAACTTAGGGATGGCACTGGCTCGCCATCGAAGGGTTCATTACTCCCCTCGCGGAGGAGGTTAGTGATGTCCGCATTGGTGCACTGGATGTCGCACCCGCCGATTCGACGGTACGAATCGCCGAGCCGGCCATTAAGGTAAATTGGCTTTTGTTGCCGCGGCACCTCTGGCACATAAAAGACCAACACCGGCTTCCCATCCATTTCCAAGGCCGTTTCCTTGACATCCAGCGGCAAGCTGAACTTCGATGTGCCCCGCAGCGTTGTTATGAAGTCGTTCTGTACCTTGTCGACATCGAGAACTCCCACGATTTCGAACGCGCCGTCCGCCTGTCGGATACCGAATACCAACCACCCGCCACGGGTATTGGCAAACGCTGAGACCGTTTTGTAAGCGTCCTGTGGCACGTCCCTCTGCGCCTTCTTAACTTCAAAATCGTTCCACTCGTAAAGAGAAAGCCTTCTCAGAAGTTCGTCTCGGGTCATCTTAGTGGCCTAAGCGCCCGCCTCCATCAGATCCTTCAGAAAGCGGACGATACGATCGCGGTTCCCCGTCAGACTGGAGAACTGTTTCTCGCACACATCCGTGAATCGGGATAACACCTTGCGGTTGACCTGTTCCTGATCCTCAAAGACGCCCAGAGACTGATGAGTCATCCCCCATTTCTCGAATTGAAGCAACGCAATGGTGGCATCTCGCGTACGGTCGTCGTTGGGAAGCGCGAACACCATCAGAGGCCGCCGCATGCTGTTGATCCTGCAATCGACGGTGTAGCTGGACTGCGGATCGTGCGCCGGGTCGTGCCAATTGAACGTGCGGCGCGAATCCGGCACCGTTTCCTCGATGAGCGACTGAAAGTCTTCAATGAAGGTGGATCGCACTCGCTCTCGCGTCAGGTACGTCACGTCCGTGACTTTGAGCAGCGCCTGCACGAAGCTATACAGGGCGTCGCCAAAATGGTCCTCCGCGACGCGCGCAATTAGCTCACCATCCCGATCCTCGACGCGGAACGCCGACAGGGCGCTGCTGATGATTTTTTGCCGTGTCCCTTTCTGAAAGTCCTTTTCGTCGAGGTCGTAGGTGAGGTGCATGTAGGTGTGCCCCTCATCGGACAAAACCCAGGTGTTCTCGCGCTTCTTCAGAACGATGGCGAGATGATCGCCATCTTCGAACAGAAACGGAGTAAAGACGCGGAACCGCTCATCCCCTTCCAGCACAATCCGGACCTTCGCGCAAACCTTTTCGCGAAACGATTTTTCGATCACGGCTGTGTTCATACGACCACCTCGTCAAAAAGGTCGATCTGGGGATTCGGCGGCACCTCAAATCCGCAGTCTTCCACTAAACATCGAAGCGCGGTTTCATAATCGCCGAATCTGTCCGTCACTTCGGCAAAGGCATCTTCGCGCGTGCCCAACTCCTGATATCGTTCGGTGGCCATGTGGATGTGGAAGTCGTAGAACGTGTTCTGCTCTATCTGGTTCGTGTGTTCATGGCTCTTGCCGTTGTGCCGACGTACCCGGAAGAGCTGATTGCTCCCAGCCGGACAAACCGCCAGGATAATGGAGAAGTCCAGAATATTCAGACTGTTCTGCCTGGCAATCAAGCGGAACTCGGTGCCTGCGGCGCCGCTAATAGAGAGTTCCGCCTCGCGGTGGCCTCGCTTTTCACGGAGCTTCAGCTTCTTGCGGTACTCCTCGGGCAGCGGCTTGCGTTCCGTGAGCAGCTGCTGAATCTCCGAATCTGTGTAGCGGGCCGCCATCTCCGATCACTCCAGAACCACACGGATCTTCGTGGGGTCCTTGCCTTTACTGATCTCAACCAGATAATCCTCAAAACGCTTTTTCAGCTCGGGCACGGTGGCGGGCGATCCGGCCGCAAGCAGCGCAGCTCGGAGCTCATCCGTGGTCACAACGACCTTAGAGAGCCCCGAAAGAGCCTCTTGAAGGGCCGCTACAAAGTCGTGATTTACGTCGTCTGGCAGGGTGCGAGCAGTCATAAACCCATCAACGATCTTCCGTTGCGCAGGTTTTAGCAAGCCCAGGTTTTGCTGAGTTGTGGGGTCCTCCAGGTTGTCCAGAAGCGTCTTGGTCCAGCCGTCATGCAGCCGGTCCAGCTCATTCTCCAGCTTCTTTATAGCCTGGCTTGCAGGTACGGCATTCGGTTCGGTAACCAGCCGGAAATTGCAGTGTGGGCAGACCGGCGACGCGTCGAGCTCAGGCTCGGTCAGGGCGAAGCACGTGCGCAACTCGCCGAGGCGCAGCGTGTAATCGACCAGTTGCTGTCGGGGCATCAGATCGATGGTCGAGAGTCTTTGCAACTGACCCAACCGCGTGTCCTTCCCCAGCTGCGCCTTCAGTTTGTCGTCTTTCGCCCCCAATCGGGCGCGACCATGCGCCGCGACATAAAGGTCCGAATAATCCTTTTTCAGGCTTGATAGCTTTTGAAGATTCTGCTGTCTGAAGGAGTGGGATTCGCGCTTCCCTGTGTCGAGCAGATCCGCGAGCAACTCGCTGCGCACTGCCTGTACTTTGACAATCCACGCGTGATCGCTGGGCAGGGCAGCTTCGGCCGTCGCGAGATAAGAGGCGATGGGTCCAAATTCCACTGCAATGGACTGTAACGTCTCAACCTGCTTCAGGGCGTCCAGACCATCGCGTTTGGACGTAACATCCAGGGGTTCGTGGCGGAAGTTTTTCAGCTGGCCCGCATTGGTATACGCCTGCAGCGACTCCAGAAACTGCCGGGAGTCATCCATGCGGCGGCGCAGAACCTCGCCATCCTCTGTTGAAAGCAGGTTGCGCGCCCAGAGCCTCATCCCACTTTGCAGCGCCTGTTGCGCATGGACAAGCCGCTCCGTTAGTCTTTTCGATTCGCCGGCCATGGCTCTGACGGCGTTGCCTGCCTGTTCGCCGCCCTGCGTCAGAGCCTGGGCAAGGCCGGGGGGCTGACCCAGCAGCTCAAACAAGGCCTTCAATGCCGGGAGGTTCCAGTCCTTCGGCTGTTCAATGTGCTTGAAGTTGATCAGTTGATCAAGCGGCGTTGCCGTCAGTTGGGCCACATTGGTGGCGTCAAGTTTTCTGCCAGGGACGGCGAGCACCAGATCGCCGGAGTGGACCAGCGCGGCGAGCACAACTACCAGCCACTCCGGTTCCAGACGGAAACGTTCGGGCGCGAAGTATTCGACTCCGTTCACCTCGTGAACCAGTTCGCTCCGGTTCACGACCTGACCATGGCCCTTCCTTCTGAGCGTGTCGAGGACATCGCCAGCGAACTGAGATTTCGTTGAGTCGAGCCGTTCGCCGTCGAGCAGACCGAGCGCATCGAGGACGGCTGTGGCGAGTTTTGTCCGAGGACCACCGGTGATCGCTTTCAGCGCGTCCTGGGTGGCTATTTCGCGATTGGCACTGGTGATGAGAAGCGAGAATGTCGGGTAATTCGGAGCAAGATCCTCGAAATGCGGAGCAAGGCAGACGGAACCCACGCCGTTGACAACGTCGCGTACGTTGATGCGACCACCGCTGCCGACCGATTTGTTCTTGATCCAGCCTGTGAGAGGCTTTGCCTTTCCCTGGTAGGTGACTTCGTAGGCCGTGGTCATATGTTCCTGCAGCCACTTCACCAGGTCGCGCAGAGAGGCGTTCGCTTTTTTGTCGTAGGTGTCCTTCGCGTTGCCGGAAGATGTTGCCCCAAGGTTCACTGCGGCCGCATAGTTGCGGAGGATCTTCCTGAAGGCATCATCAATGCCGGTCAGGCGAAAGTGAACTTCGTCGTTTTTCCTTTCATCCCTAAACGGAGGTGGATCGAACGGTTCGATGAAACACAAATAAAAGTCTCGATAGGGCAGAGTTGTGGACCGCTCATTTGGCGCTCCAAAAAACAGATAGCCCAGGCGACCGATCTTTCGCTCGATCCACTCGATTTCGTGCTCCCAGATCAGATAGCCGGTGCGGTACGTGGTGTCCGGGCACTCCATCGCGGCGCGCAGGCCCACATAGTAGTAGCGGTCCAATTGCGTGGGGTCCAGCGATTCGGCGCGCTTCTCGATGAGCGCATCGTAGTCCTCAGTCTTCTTCAGGTCGAGGTAAATCTGGCCGTTGTCGGGATTCTGCGAGAGGAACTGGCCGTTAACGGTCGTCCTGATCTGGCCAATTACGTTCTCGACGTGGGTTAGAAGATCGGCAGCGCCGTCTCCTCCCATGGCCGCTACTTCAGGCTGGTAGAGGCAAAGGGTGTCGCGCAGTTCCGCCGCTGTTGGGCCGACCGGAACGTGGATATCTCCAGTTGTTAGCCGGTGGACCGAAAGTGCCTGGATGATCCGCCGCGCCATCGGCTTGAAGGGCTTTATGGGAAAGGCGGCATCGACGCGAGATTCGAGGATCTGGCTGCAGTCGATGACTGCCCGGATATCCGGAACGGCACGGAACGACGGATTCTCCCGAAGAGTGCTCCAGTAATTGTCGTAGGCAATCAGGCCGGGCTCATTCGATGGTAGTGAATCGTTGAGCCTCTTTCGCATGGCCAGCGAGAGGCTCTTCAGCACTTCACGCTTCTCCACGGCTGTCACGCGTTCGAAGGTGTCAATGTAATCAGGGTGCACGGGGAACAGACGGACAAACTCGTCCATACGTTCGTTCATGTTCCCGTAGAACCTCGCGAATGGCAGCAGGTGCTCCCGGATTTCCGCCTGCTGGGCGGGCGTCTTGAGCAGGAGCCGCTCGGCAACAACGAATTTCACGTCGCTTCGGGCGATCAGGATTTGCTCAAAGCGGTCTTTTACACGTCGCACACTTTCCGCAACAAACGAAAATCGCGGGCTGTCGAAAATAGCTTCCTGGATTCCCGCAACGAAGCGGAATCGAAGATCCTTGCAAACCTCGCCTACTTCGCGGAGAAAGTTCAGGTCCAGGATGAGTTCCTGGTCCTTCCGGCTTCGCAGGTAATCGAGCAATTCGTCGACAATGACAAGGAGTCCCTGATCGGGAAACTTCTGGTTGAAGAGCGCCATCATCTCTTCGAAGGCGCGCTTGTTGTTCGTTACCGTGGCGGCCGAAGGGAACGTGAAACTGACACCCAGCTTCAAGAGGTGCTCTTCGATCTCGGCTGTGAGAATGTCGCGGAGAGACATTGTCACGGCGCCGATCTCCGTACGGATGACCTTGAATTTGCCAGCAATCCTCCGAGCCGCTGCGGCCACCGGAGCGCACCGCACCAGCGGCAGCGTATCCGCATCTTCCGCGATGGCTGAAAGCACCGACATCAGGTGGGACTTACCTGTGCCGTAGTTGCCCACGACCATCAACCCTTTGTTGTCCGATGGTGTATCAAACTGAAGGTCCGGGATGACGAGAGACGTCAGCTTCTCCGCCATTTCATCCGAGATGACGTAAGTGGATACGAGCTGCTTCGCCGCGTCCAACTGATCCGCGTTACGGAGTTGTACCACGGACTCAATGGGTTCGAATTGGATCAGATCGCCGTATTTCATCTCTCTACCTTTGCGGCTTTATGCACTCTGTCTGAGATCAACAACCAAGAGACCAGCCGCCGGATAGCGCCGAAACTCCGGGTGCTCAGGCACTGCGTACGTCAATTGCCCACTATCCAGGTCGCCCAGCCAGTTCGCGACAATGGTTCTGTCTCTGGACAGCCCCTGCAACAGCCGGAGTGGATCATGCTTGAGCACCGGGTTGAAGAGAACCTCCGTGTTGTCCAACAGCGTGATGTTGCCAGGAAGTCCGGCAACCGTCTCTTCCAACAATTTCGGCAGCTGAAGTACTCGCTGACGCTCCGTCAGGTCCAGAAGCCGTCGCGAGATCTCCGCCCCGACGTTGAACACCGGAGCCTTTTCGGTTTCAGCAAGCGCACGAAGAGCGGCCGTCCGACCGCTGCCGGAGGGCCCTACCAGGAGCACCAGACGGTTGTAAATGTCGGCGATTCCCGAGAGCCGCTGTCGAATTTGGTCCACTACACGCTGCGTCTGCATTGGCTAATTTTCAGGGTCGCCAGCCGCCCCGCTTCGCACCCAGCCGTCGATTTCTTCCTTCCTGAATTTCCAAAGACGACCAACCTTGTGCGCTGGCATACTCCGACGTCCGATCCATTTGTAAACGGTGTCCCGCTTGATCCCGAGGTAGCTGGCCAACTCGTCTACAGACAACCATCGGTCCTGAACCGGAGATGCGGGCAAACTGCTGGCCTCTTTGTCCAATAGATCAGCATACAGCATGTCTGGTTCAACTTGATACGGTTCTGGAACCGTAGCAGCTATGAACGCGATGAATGGCGCTGCGCGGCGGTACGGGTATCATAGGGTGTAGTCTGTTCAGCCGTAGACCTGCGCGTGAGCATCTCAAAATGCCAAATAAGTGAAGTGTCTGTGCGATGATCCAGCCATCTCCTCGCGTCTTAGGAGATGTCCGAGCGAAGGGCTTGGCCCCTTGGTAGAAGTCTGTCAGCCACGGCGGAAGGTTCGATCTTTGAATCCGGTTCGGCAGCTCGACGAAGTTTACCATCGAGTCGCCCAGAGCAGCGTCGACGACGGTTTCTTAAGAAACCGTCCCGTGACTCACCGTGGACTCGCCGGTCAGATCCACGCCAATAAGTGCCAAACGTTGTTCGAGCACTGGGAATACCTCATCTGCCTTTTGTTTGTAGTCCAAAGTGAGAATGTCGCCGAGGTTGCTCGGTCGCTCCACGCCCATCTGCTTAACAATGACCAACCGGTCTAATCCGCGCGTGAGCCCCATAGCCATTCCGATCTCGAGAACTATATTTGGACGCGTCCGCCATTCGCCTTCGCTCAGCTTCTCGTCAGGTGTGCATACCGCGACAATTCCGCCGCAATCGTTCATCTTCTTACGGAGCCCTTGGGTGATTCCCGTCGCTAAGGTTCCGGGCGCCACAAACTCGACGCCAAGGCTTCGCGGCTTCGCCTTAAGCCATTCTTCGACGGCGATTCCATCGGGATGGTCTGTGTGACGAATCAAAAACACTTTACGGCGGCTGATGAATACGCCCCTCCGAGTCAGATCCTCTTTTATCAGCATAGCCACAAAAACGGGATCTGCCTTATACCTCAACAGCACATCGGTTGGAAGATCGTCAAAGTGCTCGGGACGAAGTCGCTCCAAAAAGCCGGTCATGATAAAAATTGGAAACCATGGCTTGTCGTGCGCTCCCTCATGAACGCGAGCCGCCAGTTTCTTCCCAACCTCAGAGAATCTGGGACCCGAATCTCGAAAGAGATCCAACACCACGAAGTCGTACGACCCAGGGTTAAACTTTTTAAGGAAGACCCCGTGGTCATCTTCAACCTCGAGATCTATTTCCAAGTCCGCGAGACATTTCCGGAGCATGTACATGTATTCCTCCGGTTTGTCATCCCAAGCCAGTCCCTTGACCGCGTGCACAGGCGTAACCTCCCACAAATAGTTACAATTCGATTAATCACGCGGGTCGGTCGCGAACTCGCCGAAACGGTCAACCCACGCCCTTTGCGTCTTTGTGCGTGACACGAGCTCCAGCTCAGCGCGAAACCTCCTCATTTCGCGGTCCGCCTCTAAGCTCAGTCTACCGCCGTATTGCTCCACGGTAAGTTGCTGTCGTCGAATCGTCCGGTTCGGCGGTATCTCCTCAAACATTTCAGGCAACGGAGATTCGATTACGATTGTGACAATGTCTATATCGCCAACCTCCGGCGAAGGCGCGGGAGTCTTTCCAGTCCTCACGCTGATGCTAATCTGATCCGCAGGATCCTCATCTCGCTGGAGACCGTGCCTTATGTTGGTACACAGGTTGACGAGGACTCCCTTCAACTCCGTGGGGTCCATCAGCACGAATTCAGGCACATTAAGCGAATCCGAATGCTTGGGCCATGCGTAAGGGAATCCCTCTTTCGCTAGGATCGCATCGGCTTGGTCCATCGCTGATTGCAGTTTTGCCTGAAGCGGCACAATGTACCACTTCAGTGACGTAAGGACATCCGAATTGCTGAGCGTCAATTCGCTCTCGATCGGTGCACGCAGTTTGCCTATTCGTCTGGCCTGTAACCTCGTGACTTCACGGCTATCGCGTATCGTCTGAAACAAGCGCCGCAATTCTGAAACCTCACTTCGAAAGCCACCGCCCCTCGATTTGAGACCAGACACGTAACGACTCGGGTCCCCGCCACCCGCGGAATGAAACGAGAACAGTTTGGCGATCGCATCCCCTACACCCTCGAGCGCTGCGCTGGAGTGAATCGCATCCTCCAGTGCTCTCTTGAGAGAATCGAATTCAGGCGCGCTAAAGGACACTGGCTTCTCATCGGGAAAAACGCCGTATCTCTTCTCCTGGTCTCGAAGAAATTCAGTCAGCTTGAACTCCGCGTGCTTCGGGTCGGTCACTACGAGAAGATGGTTGCGCCTCGGCTCGATCAACAGAAGATGGAGATGACGAATCACCTGATGCCGGAAAACCGCCTCATGGCCACCGAGGTGAGTTACAAAGGCGTCCCATAGGTAGCGGATCTTATTGACTGTCTCCTTCCACTCCTTAGACCTCACGTTTGGCGGCCTAAAGTCTTTAACGAACTCCCGGTGCAGCCGGCCAAGAGCGGTTAACCGCTCATGAAAACCATTGCGATCTCTAGCACTAGGTGCCGTCAGATAAATCAGGAGCGATACGCACCATAGAACTCTCTCGTTTCCGAAATAAGCTGAATAGTTGCGGGGATACAGTCCCCATGATGCCGGATCGGCAAACCCGCCGTTCGCTACAGACTCTATGAATGGGGCGTAAGGATGTCGCTCTTCATCCATATAGCAGAACAAAGCGAGGCCGAATAGATAGTACGTTTCTACTTGTACTTCCTCAGCGAGCATTTCCGAAAGCTTCTTGGCCGACCGAGCCGAAATGCGCGGTTTCGCCATAGATTCGCGCTCAATTCGAAGCCTGTGATCTCGCGACTGGGAGACACGATCCATTAGGCTTTGACGAAGCGCCGCAAAATCGCCTGCAAGTCGCAGATAGCTTACGTCCGAGAGCAGAATAGCGTAGATGGAATATAAGATGTGCCGCTGTCGCTCGCCCGGAACTTCGTCGATCAACGGCCGGTAATCGCGTGGTTGACCAGACTCCCTCCTTTGCGCGACATAACAACACATGGCGTATATTTTTCCGTCCAGACTTGTGTGATTCCAGATCTCTCTGTCCAGAGCCAAGCTGCCTGAACCTGGCGTAGGTCGCTTTTTGTCGAATCTGAGGCCACTAAGGGCTGATACGTGAAAATAACGATTGATTTCCTGCTGTGTCAAGGCTTGATAGGTAGCCTCCGGCGTCGACTCGACGTATTGAGAAGCAAGCCATTGAATCGTCTCAATCGTGCGCCGCAACGGATCGCCTCGCAGATCTCGCACTTCATAAACGGAAACGAACCGAAAGTTTAGGACCGCATCAGTCCCACTTCCCTGAATCATTTTTCGAATGCGCGAAACAAATTCGGCCGTGCGTGCGCCCATTCTGTTCAGCAGGCAGATCACGGTGACCTGCCTGACCTCGCTTTGCGCCAGCACGGCGACCAGTTTGCGCAACTTGGTCGAGGTGTGCGCGGACGACAATATGAGTATTACGGCGCGATCGCGCAACCGCTCCCGGACATTTGCAGGCGCGAAATAGGGAAAATCGAAATCGATGGACTCACTCCTCGGCAGAAATACCGTTTGGACGTTGCGAAGCTTACCCGTAGCTTTACGTTCAATAAAAGAATGAAAGACAAGGTCCTCCCTCGCAAAAGTAGTCACCAAAGTGCAGTTGTCGGCGAACTGCGCCTCGATTTCTTTCCATATTTCATCGCCAACTCCATCCAGCAAGCGCGAAATATGGATGGCGGCCATCACCAACCTTGATTCCTCGCCATAAAAGCCGACGGTCAAAGCTTCGGCCTGATCAAAATGTTCCAGTCCTTTTCGTGCCCCAAAAATCGACCGGAATCCTCCGCGTGGAAAGGACTCTACCGGTAAGACCGTGCTTGGGTCGATACGATAAATCCTGTCTGGCACTGTGGTGACCAATGGAATGTAGTAAGAGGTTAGGTAGAAGGCGGGAACTTCTCTCCTTTCATCATCAGCCCCAGAGTCAAGTTCTAAGGTCTCGTTTGGTTCTTGATCTGACACAGGACCAAAGCTTATCGTCGCGGTGGGCTTTGCGTTCTTATCACGCACAAGGCCCACGACGGACATAACCGCCACGGGGATTCCACTGAGCCGCTCCACAACGGCAAGAATGTTGTTTACCATACGGCCCTTTGCGATTACGTCCGTGACAACGAGAACGCGTTGGTTCTCCAGATTTATGTGACGGTGGCGTAGGCCATGGTATGGAAACGGGCCGAGATTATGTACCCGCACGGGGTCGTTGACGGTTTCGATCCGGGATTGAAGATGGTCCATGATATGTCTACCGGTTGCGGTACAAGTGACAATCACCTGAAACCAGTTGGACCTTCGAATGTCGACGGCCATCTTCGTGAGTTGCTCCATGCAGTTTTCGAAGTACCATGGCTTATCGAAAATGCCCCAAGATGTCACGAATTCTCTCTGATACACACCCGACGTCAATTCGAAAACCGGATCTATAGCAAGTTCCCCGGACGGAGCATTCTGTTCATCATGTCGCCGCGCGTTCAGCAGCATTCCGTTCGCAGGATCTGCAATGATCCTCCTGAGCACGGTCGAGGTGGTAATGTCTTCAATTTCCCCTTCGTCAACTTTTTCGGGGTTGACAGACGGAATGGAAAAGCAACAAAGGGCGCGAAGAGGGACCCGACGGCCGTCGGACAGTTCGAAGTCTTCTACGCCGTCATCGATCATGGCGTTCACTACCGGGCCATCCAACACTTCCGCCACCGTGACGATTCCGCGAACTGAACCAATGGCCCGCTCTACCTCGTTTGCCAGATCGCGGCACAGTGAGCCAGAGGCGACGACGTCAGCGACGATTATGACGTCACGGCGTTTGGATTCCGAACGAGCAGCCTGATGCTGTAGCGGGTATGGACCGAAGTATTCGTAGCTAAGAGCAGGCTGATTGTGCAAGAGTCGTGCGTGCAGGCGCGACGCCAAGAAGTGGGCGTTTGCCGTGCACGCAGCCAATACTGAATAGGGCGGCGCCCCATATCCGAACTCATCCGTGACCAGTTGTGCCAGCTTTTCTATGCATGTTTCGAACACGCTCGTGTTTCTGAACAGTCCGGCGATCCAAACATATTGACGCTGAAGTCTTCCCGATGGCAATCGAAAAGCAGCCCGCGTCCCCAGCGTCCCCAGACCCGAAGCTTGTCCGGCATCGAGAAAGCACCCGTGCTCTTGTTTGGAGATGAATGCACCGAGCTCTGCGGCATAATGCCGGTCTTTGATCACTGTCGTCGCTCCGGACCTATTCGACCTGAACAGTTCGAAAAGGGAAATGCGATTTTCGAACCAGATTACCAGAGTGTTGCGGCATCGAGGGCATGATGGCGACGTTGGCCGGGTCCTTCGCTCAGACAAGGTGGCGGACATCTCATCGCCTGGCTATCAGTCCCAAACCTGATTCCCCCACAAATGATCGGCCCATCAGAGAAACGCTATTCCGAATCGACCGCCAAGACCGGGAAGTATTA
>Ga0302140_10001761_pt1 | contig 28420 bp, 26 predicted proteins | sample I_Bog_E1_1_FD_202095 | JGI IMG/M metagenome (GOLD analysis project Ga0302140, IMG submission 202095) | Peat permafrost microbial communities from Stordalen Mire near Abisko, Sweden - I_Bog_E1_1 | ecosystem: Environmental > Terrestrial > Soil > Wetlands > Peat | place: Sweden: Abisko, Stordalen... | reverse complement strand
CGCCGTCTTTAAAGAGGGGGAGGGCCTTCTGCACCGTAAAGAACATTCCCTTGACGTTCACGTCGAAGGTCTGGTCGAAATGCTGCTCTGTAGCCATCGCAAGCGGTGCGATCGTGCCCGCGCCCGCGTTCGCAAAGAGTATGTCGATGTGACCATGCTTCTCTTTCACAACCGCATAGAGGCGGTCCAGATCTTCCAGGCGCGAAACGTCCCCTGTGACCGTTGTAACGTTTTTCCCGATGACAGTGACTGCTTCCTTCAGCTCTTTCTCACGTCGCCCAGTGATCACTACGTGGGCACCTTCTTCGACGAAGCGCTTGGCTGTGGCTAAGCCAATTCCGCTGCTTCCGCCTGTGATTACCGAAACCTTACCTTCAAGCTTTCCCATGATGACTTCCTTTGATCGCTGTTCTTCTTGTGTTTCCTGAATGATGCAGTGCGCTGTATTATTCAGGAAGCATCTGGAGCAGTGACCCATATGTACAATCTAAGTATGTGGATCACTGATCCGTTTGTCAAGGTAGCATGCGAGCCGAAGCCAAAAAGAATTACAGCCAACTACTTTCCGTCGCGCGCGACGTAATCGCCGAGCACGGTGTCAATGCGTCCATGCGGGATATCGCCCGCCAGGCTGGCGTCGGGTTTCTAAGTCTTGAAATGGCTTAGTCGGGACGAAGGTGGGAGTCCGGGCAGTGATGTTTTTCCCATGCCGTAAACGTTAACGTCCTGCTTTGAAACTCTAGGCCCCTATAGTCATGGAGGAAGTTGGGAAAGTGGCTAGCAAGTCGTGCTGCGTTGTCCGCGGTCAGGACCCTAGGCGCAGGTGCACCTTTGTGGAAGGTCGCGATCTTTTTGGCAAGCTGCTTCTCTAGCTTAGTTCACCGTACGTCGACGTTTTGAATAGCGAGGCAGAGCCGGTATGCATCGCCTTCTTTAATCCTCTCTTTAACAAAGGGTTTCATGACCTCTGCCACGAGCTTCGTATCGCTCAGATTGGCGTCATGCGCCGCCTTATGTTGCCAGATGGAGGGATGAAAGAGATAGCCTGAGATATCACCCTGAGAGCCTTGTGATACGCGCGTATCTACTCCTCCGTCTTTGATGTCAGTTCGCAGATTCGTCCGAAGCTCGCTTGCTGGGATACTGGATTCCCATCAAGCTGCCGCCAGCAGTCTGTCCATGAACGCGGCCCAATCACCACCACCTGGGCTCTGGAAGCGATTTGCAGCTCGACAGGATTGATGTGCGGCATACCTTCATGGTACTCAACTTCTTTCAATTTAGACTTCGGGATGGATCGGAGATCCGTAAGTAATCCCACATCGTCAGGCAACAAGTCCCACAAGTTCGCCGCTGTTTACCTTGTGAGCGGCATCCTTCGACCGGATGCTTTTGAGGTAGACCATCGTCGATTTGATGTCCCGGTGTCCCATCCACGCCTGCACCGTGCGGATGTCGACTCCATCGCGCAGATGATGGTTGCGAAGGTGTGCCGAAACTTGTGGAGGAAGAAGTTCATGCAATATGGCCCTTCAGCGCACTTGTTTCCGTGCTCAGTGACGCAGTTGCCGCAGTTGAGGCCGGCGCGTTCTGCCACCCGCTTGACGACCATATCGAGCTCGCTATCAGGCTTTCCCTTCGTATTGCCGAACACGAGATCGTGGGGCCGTGCTTTCTTCCGCTTCATGCGCTCCATCAATCCATGGGGAAGGGGGACGACGCGCTCCTCCCAGTTCTTCGGCGTGAAATCCCACTTAGGCTTCGCCGTGACCCGGGCGAGGTCATGGCGAAAGTCAAGATCCACGTCCTCGACTGTACGGTCCTCCTGGTCACGAAACCCTGAGCCGAGGATGAACTTCAGGATGTCGGATTCGTCTTCGGCGGCGACGCGGAACATTGCGGTGAGTTCTTCCGGTTCGTAGATCGGCCGGATGGTATCCACATACTTCGGCCAGCCACCCTTTTCCATCAGACCGGAGCGGCCATGCTTTTTGAAGAGCTGGAGTATGGTAACGACCTTGTCGTAAACCGTGCGCGCCCCTAGTTCTTGCTCGTAGCAGTAGGTCATGAAATCGATCGCGTCGTCGCGCGTCGCGTCTCGACGAACTTCTTCTTGTAGGAAGCTCGAAGGAGCGTGTCGAATGTATAGCGGTAGGTGAGATAGGTCCGGCTCTTGCGCTGCATCTTCACGTAGCGCAGGTAGGCGTCGATCGCGTCACCGATGGGCGTCTTCTTCTCGGCGGGTTCTTCGATCTTCGGTTCCGGGGCGGCGATCAGGCCGTCACGGATGGCCTGCAGCTCGACGGCTTTCCTGCGGGCTTCGGCTACGGCATCTTCGCGGGCGACCGAGATACGGTATCGTTTGCCGCGCTCGCGCCACTCGATGTAGTAGGCGCCTTCGGCGTGCGTCTCGGGGATGCCGTTAATGCGCACCTTGTCCTTGAGCCGGCCATTGGGCTCAGGCACGACAGGGGCAAAACGCCACGCGTTTCCGACCTTGATTTTCTTGATGAGGTTGACGCAACCGCGTAGTCGGGAGCGTTCAGCAGGGAGCTGCAGGTCTTGAGGGTAGGCATCCAAAGGATCCTCCTCTTGAGGCAAATAGCCTATCAAAAGTGGGTCAAGATGGACACCAAGGGTGTAAGTGATTGACTCCTAAGGTAGCCGGTTAGAAGGCAGCGCTCTAACCAGCTGAGCTACGTCCCCAGAAAACTTATCTTACCTTATTGCACTATCCAATGATACTCGTGCTTCTTCGCAACACAGGACTGCGATCAAGCGAGTACCTGCCATGTAAATCTACATACGGAGATAACCTTGATCTTGCTGCGACTAGGTAAGTCTACCAGATCATCCGACTCCGTTTTGGCACAATGGAAGATTTGAAGGCGCGAAGCAAAATGAGCAAGTTCTTGGGGCAATCGATCCTCGGTTTTGTTCTCATCAGCACCCGGTCGCCTTCAGGCTCCCAGATAGAAGATCTTGCTGGATCGGACCGTCCTGATTTCCGATGTTCCTGTTGATCGAGCGGGGGTGTATAAATTGAAAAGAGCACTTATTTACTGACATCGAAAACCTTCCACGATTTATGTACCAAACAGTTTTGTGGAGCTATAGCACAAAGAGACGCTGGTCTGCGCAAGCGCTGGCGGATTTTCTGGAGACAAATGTTTGCGACTCAAGAATGGTGTGGTCTCTCCGCAATGACACTGTCGGCCTTTGTCGCTGATCCAACCAACATCTTCGCGCCGGCGGGAACCCCTGCGAGCTCCATCTTCAGTCTTTCGATGCTCGTTCTCGGGATCACATCGGCGATATTTCTGGTTGTAGCTGGCATCCTGACCTATGTGCTCATACGGTATCGATCGCGCGGGGCAGGCGGAAGAGGCGAACAGGAACCGCCCCAAATCTACGGAAGCAACCAGATTGAGCTTTCGTGGACAGTGATCCCGATTCTGATCGTTGTGATGTTGTTTCTCGCGACGACAAGGGTTATCTATACCACTGAGCATGCCCAACGCCCGACCAACGCCCTGGACGTTACGGTGATTGGCCATCAGTTCTGGTGGGAATATCACTACCCGCAATTGGGAGTGGTGACGGCTAACGAATTACACGTGCCTGTCAGCGACCATGCTCACCCGCTGCCGACTTATCTGACTATGTCATCCGCAGATACGGATCATAGTTTTTGGGTGCCACGACTCGCCGGAAAAATGGATGTCATTCCGAACAAAGTCAATACTATGTGGATCGATCCTCAGGCGAAAGGGCTGTATTTGGGCCAGTGCGCGCAATACTGTGGTGTCCAGCATGCCAAGATGTTGATTCGCGTGTACGCCGATACTCCGGAGGAGTTCGCTGCTTGGATAGCACGGCAACGGCAGCCCGCGGTGGATGATCCCTCTGTTGCCGAGGGGCGTAATGTTTTCATGCACAACGCTTGTATTAGTTGTCACACGATACGAGGCACAGTCGCTACAGGCCGATTTGGTCCAGATCTCACACACGTAGGTAGCCGCGATACGATCGCATCGGGCTCTGTCCCAAACAATCCAGCGAACCTTCGGCAATTTATAGACAATCCTGCAAATCTTAAACCTGGCGCTCTTATGCCTCCAATGCACCTGGACAGTCATGATCTTGATGCTGTCACGGCTTATCTGACCACGCTCAAGTAGTGGGTTGAGGAAGGAACAAAATGGCAACCCAGATTCCGGTAACTGAAATTCAGGATCAAAAGGTGCAGTCGCCGCAGCGACATTGGCTGGAAGTGCTGCACGACTGGGTTACGACCGTCGATCACAAGAAAATTGGGCTGATGTATATCGGCTATGCGCTTATTTTTCTGGTGATTGCAGGTTTCGAAGCGTTATTGATGCGGGTTCAGCTAGCTATACCCAATAACCATTTCGTCTCGCCGCAGGTCTTCAACGGACTCTTCACCATGCACGGAACTACCATGGTGTTCTTCGTCGGAATGCCGATCCTGTTTGGATTCGGAAATTACCTCATCCCGCTGATGATCGGCGCTCGAGATATGGCATTTCCGAGGTTGAACGCGTTCAGTTTCTGGATATCTGCTTTCGGCGGTTTGTTGCTCTATTTCAGCTACGTCGGTGGAAGCGGTCTGTACGGCGCAGGCAGCGCACCCGACGTCGGTTGGTTTGCATACGCGCCCCTGACAGCGCGCGTTTTTTCTCCAGGTCACAGTACCGACTATTGGACTCTCTCCTTATTACTGACAGGAATTGGAACCATCGGCACGGCTTTGAATATCGTTGCGACGATCATCAGCATGCGGTGCCCGGGGATGAAGATGAGTCGTCTCCCGCTCCTTCCGTGGCTGTACCTGGTGACCTCTGGCCTGACGTTCGTAGCGATTGGACCCCTGACGGCAGCTCAGATAATGCTGCTGCTCGACCGCTACGTCGGCTCGCACTTTTTCGATACCCAAGCAGGAGGCTCGGCGGTTCTCTGGATGCACTTTTTCTGGATATTTGGTCATCCGGAGGTGTACATCCTCGTGCTCCCTGCATTTGCATTTGCAAATGAGATCATTCCTGTCTTTTCACGCAAGGCTATCTTTGGCTATCCCGCGATGGTTGCGGCGTCAGTGGGGATCGGATTTATCAGTCTCGGCGTCTGGGCCCACCATATGTTCACGGTGGGCCTTGGCCCCGGAGAAAACACCTTCTTCACACTTGCGACCATGATCATCTCCGTGCCAACGGGTATCAAGATTTTCAATTGGTTAGCTACATTGTGGGGAGGAAAAATCCACTTCACAGTGGCAATGATGTTCGCCATTGGGTTTCTCTTTCAATTTCTGATCGCTGGACTGACCGGCATCATGTTGTCGGTGGCTCCCTTCGACTGGCAACTCGGCAACTCATACTTTGTTGTGGCCCACTTCCACTATGTCCTGGTGGGTGCAATTCTCTTCATGCTCTTCTCGGCTTTCTACTATTGGTACCCGAAGATGAGTGGGCGCATGCTGAGCGAGAGATTGGGAAAGTGGCATTTTTGGCTTTTCTTGATTGGGTTTCATTTGACCTTCGATCTGATGCATGTACCCGGCCTACTAGGTATGCCTCGTCGTATCTACACCTATGAGGCTGATCGAGGCTGGATGATATGGAACGTGATTATTTCGAGCGGAGCGATTGTCCAAACAGTCGCAACCCTGTTGTTTGTCTTCAATATGGTCTGGTCCTACTTCAGGGGGCCTATCGCTGGACCTGACCCTTGGGATGCATGGACGTTGGAATGGTCCGTGTCGTCACCACCTCCGTCCTACAACTTCGCGGAAATTCCCGTCGTCGCCAGTCGCCGACCACTATGGGATCTGAAACACCCCGACGACCCCGATAGCGATTACGAGATGGACCAACCTACCCCGCATGAGAAACAGGAGAAGAGTTTGTGAGTGAAGTTGCGTTAGATCCGATCGTCCCTAATGAAGAATGGACGCTTCCATCCCGCGGCATCGTAGGTATGACGTGCCTGATCATAGCGGAAGCTGCGATCTTCGTAATCTTTGTTGTGGCATACATTTTTTACCTTGGCAAGAGCCTAACGGGTCCAACTCCTAAAGAAGTTCTGGAACTGCCGATCTTCACCACGATCTGCCTTCTATCTAGCAGTCTCACAGTTCACGCCGCTGTATCGGCCTTGCGGGGCAACGCGCGCCGCCTATGCTCGTTTTGGCTGGCTGCGACCGTGCTCCTGGGAGGAATCTTCCTCGCGGGTACTGCACATGAATGGTACGACCTGATCTACAAACATGGTCTGACGATCAAGACAAACCTGTTTGGAACCACCTTCTATTCACTGGTTGGATTGCATGCCACTCACGTGGTGGTCGGCCTGATTCTCCTTTCCCTGGCATTGTTTTTCTCTATGAGCGGAGATCTGAAAGAGGAGCATCACGAGAAGCTTGAGGGGCTTTCACTTTATTGGCATTTCGTCGATGGTGTCTGGGTCATTGTATTTCTAGTTGTTTACGTGCTGGGCCGATGAACCAGCGAGGAGGCGCATTGTCAGTGGATCATCCGCATACAGAACACGGCTTACATCTACCGTCCCCAACAGCTTGGCCAGTGGTGCTCGCTCTTGGTATCGCGCTAGTACTGTCGGGCATGGTCACGAGCGGCATCGTCAGCGTACTTGGAGGGATTCTTGCGCTTGCCGCAATGGTGGGTTGGTTTCGGCAAGTCCTTCCGCATGAGGCTCACATGGCTATCGATGTGAGCACGGAAGTCATCCAGGTCTCAAGTCTACGAACGCTGGCCGAGAGAAGGCCTACAGATGTGACCTCACGAAAGATCATTCCCGTAGAAACCTTTCGAATCACCACTGGTATCAAGGGTGGAATCGCCGGCGGAATCGCGATGGCGGTTCCCGCGGCCATATTCAGCATTCTTAAGTACCACAGCGTCTGGTATGCCATGAACCTGCTTGCGGCAGGAGGATTTGTCAGCTGGGCTGGTGCCAGCAATGCATTCCTTAGCGAGTTCCATTTGCGTGGCTTGCTCGCCGCGGTGATGATTCACGGTCTGACGTCGCTGCTCGTGGGTCTGCTATACGGTGCAATGCTGCCTATGTTCCCCAGGTATCCAATTGTTACCGCGGGATTCATGGCGCCGCTCTTGTTCACTGGCATTCTGCACTCGGCGATCAATATCGTCAGTCCGATTCTGAATCAGCGCATCGATTGGTTCTGGTTTATTGCCTCTCAGGTAGCCTTCGGCCTGGTCTGTGGTTTTGTTGTGAATCTCCAGGCAAAGGTACGAACCCCGCAATTCCGAGCGCTTCCATTCTCCGTGCGTGCGGGACTTCACACTGATCTTCACGACCGAGACTATGAAGGGTCGACCGAAACCAAGGATGAGGACATTACGCGATGAATCTGCGCCAATTGACCTCTTCGATGATTGTCTGTGCGGTCGCGCTTTTCGCTGCGGGCTGCAAGGATATCCCGGCGAAGCGGGAGCCAGTGTCACCACGCCCCGATCAAGTATTGAGTTTTGCACCTCTGTATCAACAGAATTGCGCGGCTTGCCACGGCGAGCAGGGAAAGAACGGGGCCGCCATTTCATTAGCGAACCCAGTGTATCTTGCTGTTGCTGGTGCGGAGATAATCCAGAAAGCGACAGCAAACGGCGTCCCGGGAACCTTGATGCCGGCGTTCGCAAAGAGTCAGGGCGGCATGCTTACGGATGAGCAGGTCGCGGTCCTGGCAAAGGGAGTTGAGACCGCATGGGCAAGGCCGGGTGCACTCCAGGGGCAGACCACTCCACCGTATGCGAGCGCCTCTTCTGGAGATCCAAACGAGGGGCAGAAAGCCTTCACGACGTTCTGCGCGAGTTGCCACGGAAGCGATGGCACAGGGGTCAAGCAGAAGCATAATTCCACTGGGTCTCTTGTCGATCCTGCTTATCTTGCGCTCATCAGCGACCAGGGACTGCGCAGCCTCATCATTGCCGGCCAACCTGAGGAGGGTATGCCTGATTGGCGCTCTGACATCATCGGTGCAGGATCGCGGCCGATGACAGACAAGGAGATCACCGACGTCGTTGCATGGCTCGCTTCGCATCGAGTCGCAGCGCCAGGGCAGCCTTATGTGCATCCATAGATTACTCACCAGCATGCGGAGAACAGTATGAGCGAATTCTTGAAATATCCAGGAGAGTCGAAGAACGATATCCTGTCGCCGGAGGGCAAGGCCGAGGCGCACACGCGCCGAGTGTTTCTGTTCAAGATGGCTGTAGGATTGAACGCGGTTGTCGGTGCTGTGCTTGCAGTGCCTCTTATCGGATATCTGCTTGGACCGGCGTCGAAGAAGAAGTCCAACGTCGGTTCCTGGATCAGTATTGGGGATGTAGGCGAGTTTCCGGTGGGTCAGACGCGGCTGGCCGAATTCCGTAGCCCGGTTGCCACGTTCGATGACGGCGAAACGGCGAAGGTCTCTTGTTGGGTGCGTCGTATATCGGAGCAGACATTCCAGGTTTTCGCAATCAATTGCGCACATCTAGGCTGCCCGGTGCGATGGTTTTCAGAATCCAAGCTGTTTCTCTGCCCATGTCATGGTGGCGCCTATTACGAGGACGGCAGCAGAGCATCGGGACCTCCTGAGCGAGGTTTATTCGAATACAGGTACAAGATCGCGGGTAGCTCGCTGGTGATCCATGCGGGGGATATGCCAACGCTTGCGACCCAGGCATCGTGCAAGGATAAGCCCTTAGTTCAAATCGGGCCTGCGGCGGTGGAGACGAGGTCAACAACATGGGAAGGCTGAAGGAACAGGGCATCGCAGCCTATCAGTGGCTGGAACATCGACTCGGCCTCATCCAGCCGATAAAGGCGGCGGCGGAACATCCGACGCCATCGAACAATGCGAGCTGGTGGTATGTGTTTGGCAGTGCAGCGACAGTGCTGCTGATACTCCAGGTCATGACTGGCATTTTGCTGGCGCTGATCTATAGCCCTTCGGCGAATGAAGCCTGGTCCAGCTTAAATTTTCTGAATCACAATATCGCCCTTGGATGGTATGTCCGCGCGCTGCATGGTTGGGGATCGGATTTCATGATCGCCATCGTGCTCATCCACATGGTGCAGGTATTTCTGTTTGGTTCCTACAAGTTCCCTCGTGAGCTCACATGGATCGTGGGTGTTGTCCTGCTTCTGCTGACATTGGGTATGGCGTTCACGGGGCAGGTGATGAGGTTCGACCAGGATGCATACTGGGGTTTAGGGATCGGAGCCTCGATCTCTAGCCGTGTGCCGTTTATTGGGGCGCAACTCGTGCACCTGGTGTTGGGTGGACCCATCATTGGCGGAGCTACGTTATCTCGTTTCTTTACGCTGCATGTGTTCGTGATTCCCGGGCTGCTGCTTGCCGGAGTGGGATTGCATGTGTGGATGGTCCTCCGACACGGTGTGAGCGACTGGCCGATGCCAGGCCGGCTGGTACGTAAGTCCACGTACGAGCGCGAGTATCACGAACTGACCGAGAAAACCGGCATGCCCTTCGTTCCGGATGCCGCGTGGAAAGATGCGGTATTTGCTGCCGCTATTTTGTTCTCAGTGATGGCATGCGCGTTCTTCTTCGGCCCATTCGGTCCGGGTGGGCAGCCGGATCCAACGATCATCCAGACTGCGCCGAAGCCGGACTTCTTTTTCCTTTGGATCTACGCGGTTCTTGCTTTCCTCCCCCCTGCGCTCGAGACGCCGGTGCTGTTGATCGTTCCGGTACTTGCGATTGCAGGAATGTTGCTATTGCCGTTGATTGCCGGTGAAGGAGAGCGGCACTGGGCGCGGCGACCGGTGGCCGTGCTGTCGGTTTCGGTGATCGCGGTGAGCCTTGGGATCTTCACCCGGCTGGGAACATATACTCCTTGGAGCCCGGTGATGGACGCATGGTCAAGCGATGCGGTTCCCGTGAAGTATATGCAGGGCCGAACGCCGCTGGAGCGACAAGGCGCAATGGTGCTGCAGGATAAGCAATGTCGCGATTGCCACGAGTTGGACGGAGCGGGTGGCCAACGCGGTCCGGCGCTGGATTCGGTCGCGACAAGGTTGACCGAAGACCAGATTGTTCGACAGGTGCTGCAGGGCGGAGGGAACATGCCAGCCTATGGCAACGCTCTGAATCCGTCCGAGACAAAGGCGCTGGTGAGCTTCTTAATGACGTTGCGGGGCAATGACCTCCAGCCGGCGATGGATGCATCGAGAGAGCTGACTCGCAGTAGCGAGATGCAGGAGCAGAAGTCTCAGGGCGATACTCTGGGGCCAAAGGGAACTCCGATTCCGGGACAGAAGCAGTAGGGTATGTCGGATGCGGTGCGGGACATCTTCGCGGATTGGAAGCTACCAATCGGGCTGACAGCCTCGATGGTACTTGCCGCCGTGGTGTATGTGCGTGGCTGGATGGAGCTGCGCAAGACGCGACGCTCTCAGTTCAGTGAGGAACGCTTAGCCTCTTTTCTGGGCGGGCTGGCGCTTTTGTGGCTGATTGTTGCGTCGCCGATGGATGGGTTTGCCGATGCGCTGCTGACCGCGCACATGATCGAGCATCTGCTGTTGATGTCGGCGATTCCGATGCTTTTGTTGTATGGGCTTCCGGTAGTGCCGCTGCTGCGTGGGTTACCGTGGCCGGTGTTGCGCTGGATCGTTGGGCCGTTAGTGCGGATCACTGCGTTGCGGCGTGTTGCCGAATGGCTAGTGACGCCTGCCGTTGCGTGGCTCGGTATGAATATCGCTTACCTTTGCTGGCACATTCCAGCGGCTTACGATGTGGCACTGGAGAACGAAACAGTGCATGGCGCGGAGCACCTTTGCTTCCTGTTCACGTCGCTGCTGTTCTGGTGGTACATCATGCGGCCATGGCCGGCGAAGCAGCGTTCCGATGATTGGGGCATGCTGGTGTACCTGGCGTTGGGCGATGTAGTGATGACGATGCTGTCAGCGTTTCTAGCTTTCTGTGAACGGCCGGTTTACAGCTACTATGTGCAGCACCCGAATCCATTTGGAATTTCGGTGCTTGACGACCAGGTGCTGGGGGCGGTGGTGATGTGGGTGTTGGGATCGTTCGCTTACCTAGTGCCAGCGATGGTGATCACGTTTCGACTGGCAGGAATTGGGCCGGGACGGCGTATACCGGTCTTGCCGCGGGCAGGGCTATAGGGTTGCGATGTAGTTTGTGGCTGCTCACAAGATGAAGAGTCTCCGCGACGGGAGACTTCAAGCCTAGTGCATGGTGAGGGCGTCGAGGGCCAGGTTGAGGTCGAGGACGTTGATGCGTGGCTCGCCGAGGAGGCCAAACTGGCGTTGTGTGATGTGCTGGTCGATGAGGTGGGTTAGCGCGGACTCTGAAAGGTGGCGCGCGTGGGCTATGCGGGAAACTTGGTAATAGGCCGCGGCCGGCGAGATGTCCGGGTCGAGGCCCGAGGCGGAGGCTGTGACGAGGTCTACGGGGACGGGGCTCTTTGAACCATTTTGATCGGCTGCTACGCTGACCTGGACGCGGTCGATGAGCGCCTTGCTGGTGGAGCTAAGGTTGGACCCGGAGGAGGAGGTAGGGTCATAGCCAGTGCCAGCGGACGAAGGGCGGCTGTTGAAGTAGGTCTCGCCAGTGAAAGCTTGGCCGATGAGGTGGGAGCCGATGACCTCGTCGTTCCGGGTGATAAGTTCGCCATTAGCTTGTTTGGAGAAGAGCAGGCGGTCGATGCCGGTGATGAGGAGAGGGTAGCCGATGCCGAGGAGGACTGCGGTGATCAGGGTGTAAAGGGTGGCGGTGATGATCGTCTTCTTCATGGTGGTGATCCTTCGATAACTTGGTGGTCCGAGAAGCAGATTCCTTCGCTTCGCTGCGGAATGACAGCCAGAAAAGCATCGGCAGCAGCAGCTAGGCTAGGTGCAGAGCCGTGATTAGCATGTCTATCAGCTTGATGCCGATGAAAGGGGCGATGATGCCGCCTAGTCCGTAGACGACGAGGTTGCGCTGGAGGAGGGCTGCGGCGGACATGGGGCGGTAGCGGACGCCGCGCAGAGCTAAGGGGATCAGCGCAACAATGATGAGAGCGTTGAAGATCACGGCGCTGAGGATGGCGGATTCCGGGTTGTGGAGGCGCATGACGTTGAGCTTGTTGAGCACGGGGAAGGCTCCAGCGAACATGGCGGGGATGATGGCGAAGTACTTCGCGATGTCGTTGGAGATCGAGAAGGTGGTCAAGGCGCCACGGGTCATCAGGAGCTGTTTGCCGATGGCGACGATCTCGATGAGCTTGGTGGGGTTGGAGTCGAGGTCGACCATGTTGCCGGCTTCTTTGGCGGCCTGGGTGCCGGAGTTCATGGCTACGCCTACGTCGGCCTGGGCGAGGGCGGGAGCGTCGTTAGTGCCGTCGCCGGTCATGGCTACGAGTTTGCCTTCGGCTTGCTCGCGTTTGATGAGGTCCATCTTGTCTTTGGGTTTGGCTTCGGCGAGGAAGTCGTCTACGCCGGCTTCGCGCGCGATGGCGGCGGCAGTGAGGGGGTTGTCGCCGGTGATCATGATGGTGCGAATGCCCATGGCGCGGAGCTGATCGAAGCGCTCCTTCATACCGCCTTTGACGATGTCCTTGAGATGGATGACGCCGAGGGCACGGCCGTTTTCTGCGACGACGAGGGGCGTTCCGCCGGAGCGGGAGATATCGTCGACGGACTCGCGGACAAGGTCGGGAAGTTTGCTGCCGTGCTCGATGAGATATTTGGAGATGGCATCGACAGAGCCTTTGCGGATGCTGCGGCCGTCGACTTCAATTCCGGACATGCGGGTGAGAGCGGAGAAGGGAATGAACTCGGCGTTGAGGTGGGCGAGTTCGCGGCCGCGAAGGCCATACTGCTGCTTGGCGAGAACGACGATGGAGCGGCCTTCCGGGGTCTCGTCCGCTAGCGAGGAGAGTTGGGCCGCGTCGGCTAACTGGTCGGAGGTGATGCCGGGTGCGGTGACGAACTCGGAGGCTTCGCGGTTGCCGATGGTGATGGTGCCGGTCTTATCGAGGAGAAGCGTGTTGACGTCGCCGGCGGCTTCGACTGCGCGACCTGATGTTGCCAGGACGTTGTGCTGGACTAAGCGGTCCATGCCGGCGATGCCGATGGCGGAGAGTAGGCCGCCGATGGTTGTCGGGATCAGGCAGACGAGGAGCGAGATGAGAACGAAGACGGTTTGCGGCGCGCCGGAGTAGATGGCGTAGGGCTGCAGCGTAACGACGGCTAGCAGGAAAATGATGGTGAGGCCGGCGAGAAGGATGTTGAGGGCGATCTCGTTGGGTGTCTTCTGGCGCTCGGCGCCTTCGACGAGGGCGATCATGCGATCGAGGAAGGTTTCGCCGGGGTTGGAGGTGATGCGGACGGTGATCTCGTCGGAGAGCACGCGGGTGCCACCGGTGACGGCGGAGCGGTCGCCGCCGGCTTCGCGAATGACGGGTGCGGACTCGCCGGTGATAGCGGACTCGTCTACCGAGGCTACGCCCTGGGTGACTTCGCCGTCGCCGGGGATCATCTGGCCGGCAATTACTTTGACTATGTCATCGGCGCGGAGTTGGGAGCTGGGGATCTCTTCGATGGCGCCGGACTTCGAGACTTTGTAGGCGGTGGTTTCGGACTTGGCTAGGCGGAGGGCGTCGGCCTGGGCCTTGCCGCGGCCTTCGGCCATAGCTTCGGCGAAGTTGGCGAAGAGTACCGTGAACCAGAGCCAGAGAGTGATCTGGAGATCGAAGGTGAAGTGGCCATGGTGGGTGAAGCGGTCGTAAATGAGGAGGACGGTGGTGAGGACGCTGCCGACTTCGACGACGAACATGACGGGATTTTTCATCATGGTCGCAGGAGCGAGTTTGACGAGAGCGTCTACGGAGGCGCGACGAACGATTGCGGCATCGAACAGGCTGCGGCGGCCTTTGGCTTGACTTGCGGTGGACATGGTTTCTCCAAATGCCTAGAAGGTGTGGCCGGCGTGGAGGAGCAGGTGCTCCAGGATGGGGCCTAGGGACAGCGCAGGGAAGAACGTGAGCGCGCCAACGATGACGATGACCGAGGTGAGCAGGACCGTGAAGAGCGGCGTGGTGACCGGGAAGGTGCCTGCGGTTTCGGGAACGATTTTCTTGCCGGCCAGATTTCCTGCGATCGCGAGCATGGGGATGATCATCATGAAGCGGCCGAAGAACATGGCGAAGCCTAGCGAGTAGTTGTACCAGTGAGTGTTGGCGCTGAGGCCTGCGAAGGCTGAGCCGTTGTTGCCAGTAGCAGAGGAATAGGCGTAGAGGATCTCAGAGAGGCCGTGCGGGCCGTGGTTCGTTAGCGCCGAGAGGCCTAGGTTGGGCATAAGGACTGCTACGGCGGCGAAGCCGAGGATGATCAGCGGAAAGATGAGGAGGTAAAGCATCGCCATCTGGACGTCGTAGGCTTCGATTTTCTTGCCGAGGTACTCAGGGGTTCGACCGACCATGAGGCCGGCGATGAAGACGGCAATAACGACGAAGACCAGCATGCCGTAGAGGCCGGCGCCTACGCCGCCGAAGACGATCTCGCCGAGCATGATGTTGGTGAGCGGGACGAGGCCGCCGAGGGGAGTAAACGAGTCGTGCATGGAGTTGACGGCGCCGCAAGAGGCGTCGGTAGTGACGGTGGCGAAGAGGGCGGAGTTGGCGATGCCGAAGCGAACCTCTTTGCCTTCCATGTTGCCGCCGGATTGCGTGAGGGAGGCGTGCTGGTCGACGTTGTGCATGAGCGGGTTGGGTTGCGCTTCTGCCCAGTAGCAGACGAAGACTCCGCAGAACCAGAGGATGGTCATGGCGGCAAGGACGGCCCAGCCGTGTTTGGGCGAGCCGACCATGGTGCCTAGCGTGACCGTGAGGCCGGCGGGGATGAGAAAGATCGAGAGGAGCTGCAGGAAGTTCGATAGAGGTGTGGGGTTCTCGAAGGGGTGAGCGCTGTTGGCATTGAAGAAGCCTCCTCCGTTGGTGCCGAGCATCTTGATTGCTTCCTGGGAGGCGACGGGACCTTGCGCGATGGTTTGCGTGGTGACAGTAGTGGTCTTGCCGTCGGAGCCGGTGACTGTTTGCGGCTGGACTAACTTTGCGGCGGTGTAGGGGTGGAAGTTTTGGATGACGCCTTGCGAGGTAAGGACTACGGCAAAGACGATGGAGATGGGGAGAAGGATCCAGAGGGTACCCCGTGTAAGGTCGACCCAGAAGTTGCCGAGAGTCTTCATCTCGCGACGGGCGATGCCGCGGATGAAGGCGATGGCGAGGGCGAGGCCTACGGCTGCGGACCAGAAGTTGTGCGTGGCGAGGCCGAGCATCTGGGTGAGATAGCTCATAGTGGACTCGGGCGTATAGGACTGCCAGTTCGTGTTGGTGGTGAATGAGACGGCTGTATTGAACGCGAGGTCGGGCGCGACGGCGGCCAGATGCTGCGGGTTGAGCGGGAGGAAGTGCTGGAGTCGCTCGATGGCATAAGTGAGAACGAGGGTGGCGGCGCTGAAGACAAGCATGGCGATGGCGTACTGCGTCCAGCGCATTTCTTCCTCAGGGTCGATGCCCGTGAGTTTATAGAGGAGGCGCTCGCAGGGAACGAGGACGGGGTCAAGCCAGGTATGACGGCGTTCGAAGACACGCGTCATGTAGCTTCCCATCGGTTTGGCGAGGAGTAGGATGAGCGCGATGAAGAGGGTAATTTGGAGCCAGCCGTTGAGGGACATCAGAACTTCTCCGGACGTAAAAGCGCGTAGACGAGGTAGACAAGAAGAACGGTACAGATGATGAGGAGGATCACGTTTTCGATCATGGAAGGTTTCCTTTAGGACGACTGATTTTCAGGCGGTCGCATGCGGAGACATAGAGCAGGGATAATGGGAAGAGAAGAGCGATGGTGACGAGTGCGATGAAGTCGGGCATATGGGTTCTCGCGTCGGATCTTGGGTAGCGATCCTTGGGGACCGCTACCCCTTGCAACTTAGAAGTGCCAGATGAGGTCGGCGGCTATAGTGAGGGCCTGATTTTTGCCAAGGCCAAGCGGGTTTGGAGATGCGCCTTGCGAGACGCCTTCGAGGTTGGAGATGGCGGCACCAGGCGAAATGTTGAGCGCGGTGACCCCATATTTGGTGTAGGCGTGGGTGTAGCTGACCTCGGGACGGAAGGTGATGGTAGAACCGGCCCAGAAGTCGAAGCCGACCATGTGCTCCTCGTACTTGGCTGGCGTGCCTGTGCGCTGGCCTACGATGTCATTGACCCACTCGTTGCGGATATTGAGTGAGGCAGTGCCGTGCCAGAAGCTGTGCTCGACATAGTTGGTGATGGCGAGCTCGGGAGCGAAGCAGCGGGCAGGCTGCTGGCTGGCTGGGAGTCGGGGATCTTTGCAGACAGCACCGAAGTTTTCATTTACCGCGCCCTGTCCGGGACGGTAGAAGGTGGCCTCTGGCCAGGGGGTGCTGGGGGTGTTGGCGTATTGAATTCCGGTGGCGGGGTCCGTGCCGTTGAACCAGTACATGTTGGGCGTCTGTTTTTCATACTGGTACCAGAACTCGGTGTCGGTGTGCCAAGTGGCGCTGATGCGATGGTAGTAGGTTTCGTAATAGGCGGCGAGGTTGTTGTAGGCGTACTTACCGTCGTTGACGCTATTAGCACAGGTATAGAGTGCGTTGCCACCGTTGGACCAGGTGTACTGAAGGCAGAAGTCGCCGGTCAGTTTAGCATCGGTGGTCCAGGGCATATTGTCACAGCCGCCGGAGAGGCCGGCCTGCGCGGTCCAATGATCGTTAAGCTTGACCGTGCCGTTGATGCCGGTCTGGGTGTAGCAGTCGACGGTGTAGAGGATGGAGTGAGAATAGCTGTAGTTGTTAGGGGCGAGTTGGGCTTCGATGTCGGGCAGCGAGATATAGCGGCCAACTCGGATGTCGAGACCTTGCGCGACCTTGGGAACGAAGAACTCCATGTAGAACATGACGGGGTCAAAGCCGTACTGATTGTTCTTGACGAGAAGCTGCTGGCTCAACATGCCCTTCGCAGTCGTGAAGCGATAGTCCGTGCCATAGAGCAGAGAGAGGCGATAGCCCCAGTCGAAGTGCTCATTCTGCGCGGTGTTGGGGATGCGATCGAAATAGAGGGCAGCCTGGTCAAGCTGGATGGTGTTGGCGAATTCGTCATAGGCGGAGGGGAAGTTGGACGGGATGCCTTTGCCGGCGTTGGACTTGTTATTAGTAGAGCCATTGGCGCCGATTTCAATCCAGCCATAGATTTTGCTCTGCGACTTGTTCTGGTTGATCGCCTGCATGAGCGGGTAGGTCTGGCCGTCAGCTGTACCGATGGTAGTGGTGCCACCGATGGGCCAGTCAGCCGAGGGAAACGGCGGTGAGGTGAGTGGTGCGGGGGTGCCGCGGCGAGTTTCGGGAATGGCGCTTGAGGGACTATTGCCAGCCCAATCCGCGACATAGGCGCGGCCGAGGCGATGGAAGAAGCTTTGATCGAGTGCTGGAGGTGTGGGAGCGACGGGCGCGGGCGTTGGGACGCTGGTGGAGGTGGTGGCGGGGTCAACGGCTGACGTGGTTTGCGCGTGGGCTGCGACGGGGGCGAGCATGCTGCTTGCGAGTAGGAGCGAGAGGGTTAGAGGGATGCGGGAAAAGCTGCGGTGCGGGTGACGCTGAATCATGGAAAAGCGCATGTGAGTTACGGGCCTCAGTTAATAAACCGAAGTCAGTAGACCGTGCGGGTCGGTAGGAAGTCTGTAGGGAAGTCGTTAAGAAGTTGTAAGTTCGGAGCGTAGGCGGTAGCCGACCCAAGGTTCGCTTTCAATGTAGCGGGAGCTGTCGGCGGGGTCGAGCTTTTTGCGGAGTTGGGCGATGAGGACACGGAGGTACTCGGGCTGATCTTCGCCGGCTGAGCCCCAGATTTGGCGGAGCAGGAACTTGTGGGTGAGGACGCGGTTGGGATTGTTGACGAAGAGGAGGAGAAGGTCGAATTCTTTTGGGGTGAGGTGGACGTCGGCACCGCGGACGCGGACAGTGCGGGAGGAGGTTTCGATGAAGAGATCGCCGGCGGTGACTTTTGCGGGTGCCGGTTCTTCCCGGGCGATTTTGCGAAGATTGGCGCGGACACGGGCGAGGAGCTCGGGCATGCTGAAGGGTTTGGTGACGTAGTCGTCGGCGCCTTCGTCGAGTGCGGCGACTTTCATGGTCTCCTGCTCTCGGACGGAGAGGATGATGATAGGGGTTTCGGAGATGCGGCGGATGGCGCGAGTGAGCTCAATGCCGGTCATTTCGGGCATGGCGAGGTCAGTGATGACGAGGTCCGGAGAGACGGTGCGAAAGAGTTCGAAGGCCTCGAGGCCGTTGTTGGCAACGGTGACTTCGTAGCCGCTGCTTTGGAGCGAGGTTCGAAGGACACGTGTGATTTGGCGCTCGTCGTCGACAATGAGGATGCGCATAATTAGCTATCTTTCAGGATCAGGCTTTCAGGATCAGGATACGCATTAGCGGTCTTCCTGGGTGACGATGTGGAGATCGACCTGCGGGGCTTCTGATATAAAACGCTGGATCGCGAAGAAGTAGAGGTATTTGCGAAGCCCGCGAAGGGCAGAGCGACCGAAGATGACCTGCGTAATGCGTTGCTCCGTGATGTATGTGGCGGCGGCCGAGGCGATGCGCTTGCCGGTTAGATGGACGATGTGGGCTCCGAGGTTTTCGGCGAACTTGAGGCTGGCTTCGAGCGTTCGCTTGCACTCGGGGGTATCGTCCTTGTGGCTCTGGACGTGTAGGACGTAGAGTTCGCCGCCGAGGCCCTCAGCGAGGCGAGCTCCGCGGGCGATGAGGTCGCGGGCCTGTGGGCGGTTACTGATGCAGACGGCCACTTTTTCTGTGACCGACCAGTGGGGGCCAAGTTGCTTGCGCTTGACGTAGTCGTCGAGGGTGCGGTCGACGGCGCGGGTGACGCGGTGGAGGGCCATCTCTCGGAGAGCGATGAGGTTGCCGCGGCGGAAGAAGTTAGCGAGGGCGCGGTCTGCTCGGTCCACGGGGTAGATATCTCCTCGACGCATGCGGGTGACGAGGGCCTCGGGGGTGAGGTCGGAGATGACAATCTCGTCGGCGCGATCGAGTACCCAGTCAGGGACGGTTTCGCGGACGGGGATGCCGGTGAGGCTCTGGATGCGTGGGGTGAGGCTTTCGATGTGCTGGACGTTGATTGTGCTGAGGACATCGATGTTGGCGTCCAGAAGCAGAAAGACGTCTTCGTAGCGTTTGGTGTTGCGGCTGCCGGTGATGTTGCTGTGAGCGAGCTCGTCGATGAGCACTACCTGGGGTTTGCGCTCGAGGATAGCGTCGACGTCCATTTCGTGGAAGAGGGTACCCTTGTAATCGATCTCGCGGGTGGGAATATGTTCGAGCTTTCCGGCCAGCTCGGCGGTGCCTTTGCGGCCGTGGGTTTCGACAATACCGATGACGACGTCTTCGCCGCGTTGGCGGCGGCGGATGCCTTCCGAGAGCATGCTGAAGGTTTTGCCGACGCCGGGAGCGTAGCCGAGAAAGATCTTGAAGCGACCGCGAGTCTTTTCCGGCTCGGCGGTGATGAGCCAGTCTTCGGGACTCTTCCTAGGTGTGGAATCGGTCGGCAAGTCGTAGTATCTCCTTGTGAACTCACAGCGGGTGGTCGAAGTTTTCCGATGGTCGTCGGCGGCAGTGGTGCTGACCGGAATTGTAAGCGTATATCACCTATGGCTGCATGTTAACCCTACGACCGTAGCGTTAACGCTGCTGTTGCTAGTGCTGTTTCTTGCGGCGCGATGGGGTTTGCGGTATGCCGTCGCGACGTCGATTGCGGCTACGCTGGCATACAATTTTTACTTTCTGCCGCCCATAGGGACGTTGACGATCAGCGATCCGCAGAACTGGCTGGGGATCTTCGTGTTCCTTACGGTGGCAGTGGTGGGCAGCCGGTTGAGCGAGCGAGCGCGGGAAGAGGCAGAAGACGCTCGGCGACGACAGCGGGAGCTGGAGGTGTTGTATGGGTTGAGCCGACAGTTGCTGCAGACAGAGAATGTTGCGAGCCTGCTGAATGCAATCAGCCCTGCGATCATGTTGGTGACGCGAGCGGATGCGATAGTGCTGTACCTGCTGGACGGGGACCGGCGTTACATGGCAGGGGGGAGCGCGGAGATTCAGATGGACGATATCGGTCTTCGGCAGCTGGCGCAGACGCTGCCTACTGCGGAGATGGTGGGGGCGCAGGCAAGGATTCCGTTGCGCGTGGGAGTGAAGCCGCGTGGGCTGTTAGTGATCAATGGAGTCAGGCTTTCAGCGGAGACGCTGGAGGCGATTGGGGGATTGATTTCTGTGTCGATCGACCGCGCAGAGGCGCTGGAGGACGTAACGCGAGGCGAGGCGGCGAAGGAGAGTGAGCGGCTGAGGTCGCTAATGATTGACTCGATTACACATGAGTTGCGGACGCCTCTAACGGCGATTAAGGCAGCCGCATCGACGCTGCTGCTGCCGAAGCGGCTGGATCCGGAGGAGCAACACGAGCTACTGACGGTGATCGATGAGGAGAGCGATCGTCTGAATCAGCTGGTCTCCGAGGCGGTAGAGATGGCGCAGTTGGATACGCAGGAAGTGCACATGACGTTTGCGCCGACGGCCGTGGGAGCGTTGGTTGAGCAAGCCCTGGCGAATTGCTCGAGCCTGCTGGATCGGCGCGAGGTTAAGGTGGACCTGCCACCGTTGCCGCTTGTGATGGCCGATGCGGATTTCATAACGAAGGTGCTGACCAACCTGGTGGAGAATGCAGCGAAGTACTCGGCTGCGGGGAGCCCTATCACTATCTCGGCGGAGCGCAAGGGTGGGATGGTGAGTGTGAGCGTGGGCGATCGGGGGATCGGAATCGATTTGTCGGAACAGAGTTTGATCTTCGAGCGGTTCTATCGAGCTAGCGTTCCGAGCCAGCAGACGTGGGGGACGGGTATGGGACTGGCAATCAGCCGTGCGATCATCGATGCGCATCACGGTACGTTGTCGGTGACCAGTCAGCTGGGTGAGGGATCGGTGTTTAGCTTTACGCTGCCGGCCGTGGAGGGGTAGGTGGATAACGAAACGGTAATGTAGGGCTGGAGGATGGTTCGGGAATAGACTAGAGGAGTGAATTCTACTGCTTCGTTGATCCCTGAAATTCGAGCCAAGGCCCAGAGCCATGAACGTGTCACGGCGGATGAGGCCTTGTGGCTATGGAAAAATGCTACCGATGACGAGATGCGCGAGTTGGCACAGATTGTGCGCACGCGATACCACCAGACAAATGCCTGCACGTATATGCTGATGCGCATTATCAACTACACGAATGTTTGCGTGGCGCAGTGCGACTATTGCGCCTTCTATACGTTGCCGGGGGGCGAGGGCGGATATGTTCTGACTGAGGATCAGGTGTTTGCGAAGATCGATGAGTTGATCGCTCTGGGTGGGGATCTGGTGGGGTTCAATGGCGGATTCAACCCGGCCTTGGCGCTGGAATACTACTGCGATTTGTTTGCGGCTGTGCGTGCGCGGTATGGCGACACGATGGAGTTTTATGCTCTAACGATTGCAGAGTTCATGTACCTGGCAGATCACGCGAAGCTGGACTATGCGACGACGGCGCGGCGGTTCAAGGACGCGGGGGTGCGCTGGATTACGGGCGGTGGATCTGAGATTCTTACCGAGGATTTTCGGAGACGGCACAGCAAGTTCAAGTACACGGTGGCTCAATATTTTGAGGCGCAGAAGGCGATCGTGGAAGCGGGACTGAACACATCGGCGACGATGGTGATTGGGTTCGACGAGACGATTGAGGAACGGGTTGAACACCTGGAGCGCACACGGCAGTTTCAGGATGAGGTCGGTGGACTGGGAAGCTTCTTGTGCTGGACGTTCAAGCCGTACTTTACCCCGCTCGGGGATCAACTGGGGCAGATTGAGATTGGCACGAGTGAGTATTTGCGGCATTTGGCGTTGAGTCGAATTTATCTGGACAACGTGCCTCGGATTCGGACCTCGGTGCTGACTCAGAATGAACGTGCGCTGGAGGGGCTGCTGTATGGAGCCGATGATTTCGATCTGCCGATCGAGGACGAGGTGACTCAAAAGGCGGGCGCAACGATCAGTTTGCAGTTCGACAAGATGCTGGCATTCGCGCGTAGCTTGGGATATGAGCCAACGTACCGTAGTGTCGCGCGAGCGCGCACAGCTCCTGTTCCGACCGCATAGTCGGAGGGTAGTGCCAGGGGCCTTCAGCGTTTACGTTGAAGGTTGGTGGGAATTGAGGAAAGATCCTGGAGAGTGTTCCGGGGCAGACCCGTGGTTTGGCGAACGATCAGATGAGTGCTGATCTTGCTGACCGCCTCTTCTGGACCCTCTGCAGGCTTGAGGCGCGAGAGCAAATTCTCGACGGCCTTGGTAGCGAGCTCACGGCAGGACATGCGCACGGTGGTTAGGGGCGGGATCGTGTACTCCGAAAGATGAATATCGTCGAAGCCGATGAGCGAGAAGTCGTCGGGAACGCGAAGATCGGCTTCGAAGAGGGCATGTTGTACGCCAATGGCCGTCATGTCGTTCGAGCACATGATGGCGGTTGGCCAGGTGGGAAGGGAGAGGATCTTCTGCATTGCATCGCGCCCACCGTCGAGCGCGTGATTCCCTTCGATTAGCCAATCGGGGTTGGCCTTGAGGCCGGTGGACTGGAGGCAGCTGAGGAAGGCTGCCTTGCGACTCTGAGCGGAACGGCGGGTGAGAGGTCCGCTAATGAATCCAATATTTCGATGGCCGAGAACAGCGAGATGTTGGACTCCCTCGTAGATCCCGGCGCGATAGTCTACGGCGAGGACGCCGGTGAGGGGACGCGAGGGTGCCGGATCGATGAAGACGAAGGGGATATTGTCGGCGGCGAAGCGGTCGAGGAGAAAGTCTTCGATGCCGAAGGTCATGATGGCGACGCCGTCGACTTGTCGTTCGAGCATACGGCGTGCACAGAGTTCCATGGTCTTGGTCTCGTAGTTGGTGGAACCAATGAGAATTTCGTAGCCGCGTGCGACGGCGATCTGTTCGAACTCCTGGATAAGCTCGGGGAAAAAGGGATTAGTGATTTCTGAGACGACGAGGCCCAGAAGGCGGCTCTTGCCGGAGACGAGGGCACGTGCCTGGGTATTAGGAAAATAGTTGAGTTCGGTAACGGCTTTCCAAACGCGGGCCGCGAGGACGGGGTCGACGGTAGGGACGTGATTGATGGTGCGCGAGACCGTGGCGATCGATACCCGCGCAAGGGAAGCTACGCCGCGGATATCGATTTTGGGTGGCGTGGTTGCATCAGAGGACTTGCGCGTTCGTTTCAAGGGGCAGGCGACCTGGTTTTATCTGTCAGAATACTCGTGAAGCGTGCTGGAGGGCGAGTTGAAAATCGAATTGACCCCGAACCGCTGTCAAAGGTATCGTACCCTACGGAAAACGTTTACACTAGGCATTATTTCACTTGAGCGTGCCTCGTACGAACAAGGGGAACGCAAAGGTTAGTGAAAGCTTGAGAGGATCGCATGGCCATCGTTGCAGGTGTGGATTTTGGAACGCTCAGCGTTCGGGTTACTTTGCTGGACAGTGAGCGGGGGAGGCTGGGAACCTCGTCCGCTGGATACCCGCTGCATCGGAAGAAGGAAGATCCGGACTTTGCAACGCAGTCTCATGAAGACCAGATGCGGGCGCTGGTCGAGGCGGTGCGCGCTGTGGTCAAACAGAGCGGCATAGATGCGAAGGAGATTGTGGCGCTGGCTCTGGATACTACGGGATCGAGTGTGATCCCGGTGGATGCGCAGATGCAGCCGTTGGATGAGTACATGCTGTGGTGCGATCATAGGGCGCATAAAGAGGCGCAACAAATCACGGAACTGGCGCATTCGACGGGGCTAGAGGCCATTGAGTGGTGCGGCGGGGTGTACTCGCATGAGTGGGGGTTTGCGAAGCTGTTGTATTGGCTGCGCAACAATCCTGATAAGCGGGAGAAGTTTGCGACGGCATTGGAGCATTGCGACATGGTCGCGGCTACGCTGATCGGGATTACAGATCCGGCAAAGGCCCCGCGCAGCGTGTGCGCAATGGGGCACAAGTGGATGTGGAATCCGAAGTGGGGAGGTCTACCCTCGCAGGAGTTTCTGTCCAAGCTCGATCCAGTATTCGATGGGGTGAGGGAGAAGCTCGGCGGGGATTACCGGACGTCGAACGCCGTTGCGGGCGGGTTGAGCGAGCGGTGGGCGAAGGAGATGGGGCTTCCTGCTGGGATTCCGATTCCAGTGGGAGCGTTCGACGCTCATTGGGATGCGATCGGCGCGGGATGCAAGGAAGGCGACGTGGTGAATGTGGTGGGGACGTCGACTTGCATTATTGCAATGAGTTCGGAGACGAAGCTGGTGCCGGGGGTGTGCGGCGTAGTGCCGGGGAGCGTGCATCCGGGGTACACCGGGATCGAGGCGGGGCTTTCAGCTACAGGGGATATTTTTGAGGCGATCGCCCGACGTGCGGGGATGAATGTGCGCGAGCTGTCTGAGGGGCTGGCGGAATATAAGCCGGGACAGACGGGTCTCTTGCGATTGAGTTGGGACAATGGGGACCGGACTGTGCTGGTGAATCCTGAGCTGGGAGGAATGACGCTGGGATGGAATCTGGTGCATACGGCCAAGGATGAACTGTTTGCGGCGATTGAGGGCACGGCGTTCCACACGCGAATTATTCTGGAGCGGATGGCTGAGCATGGTGTACCGGTGCATCGCGTGATTAATGCGGGCGGAATTCCACAGAATAATCTGGTGCTCAACCAGGTGTATGCGAACGTGCTAGGCAAGCCGGTACTGGTGCCGGACGGCGTGCCGACGAGTTTGGGATCGGGGATCTTTGCGCTGGTCGCAGCGGGAGTGTTCAAGACGATTGAAGAGGCGCAAGAAAAACTGTGTCTTCCGTTCAAGACGTACGAGCCTCAGCCATCGGCGGTGAAGTTGTACGACGAACTGTTCAGCCTGTATCGCAAAATTTACTTTGCATTTGGAACGCGAAAGAGTGAAACGGTTGAGATGGGAGATGTGCTTCCAGAGCTGCGGAGAATCGCGGCGAAGGTTTGGCGCTCCTAGGACCAAGCAGATCTCCGGGGAGAATGACGGACGGAAGAATAAAGATGGTGATGAGGAGTTGTCGATGCTGGTAAAGAAGCTGAGGGAAGAGGTTCTGGAAGCCAACTTGGAGCTGGTGCGCAAGGGGTTGGTGCTCTATACGTTTGGGAACGCTTCAGGCGTGGATCGCGAGCAGGGGCTGGTGGTGATCAAGCCATCCGGCGTGGATTACGACGTGTTGAAGGCCGAGGACATGGTGGTGACCGACCTGAACGGGCAGATCGTTGAGGGAACGCTGAAACCATCGTCGGATTTGGATACGCATACACTGCTGTATCGCGAGTTTGCGGAGATTGGCGCGGTAGTACATACGCACTCGGAGTTTGCGACCAGCTTTGCGCAGGCAGGACTGGCAATTCCTCCGTTCGGGACGACGCATGCGGATTACTTTCATGGCCCGGTGCCGGTGAGCTTGCCGCTGAGCGATGCGGCGATTGAGGGCCGGTACGTGCATGAGACGGGGCTGGCGATCGTGGCGCGGTTCAAGGGAACGCCGGGGATTGATCCGATGGCAGTGCCAGCTTGCCTTGTTGCGGGACATGCACCCTTTGTTTGGGGGAAGAATGCTGCCGACGCAGCACACAATGCGGTAGTGCTGGAGGCGGTGGCGAAGATGGCGTATCGCACGTTAACGCTGAAGGCAAGCGCGGAGGAAGTTTCACAGGCGTTGCTGGACCGACATTACTTGCGAAAGCACGGAGCGACTGCCACGTATGGACAAGGATAGAGCGGGTAGTAAAGAATGATGCGGCGGGATCGATGCAAGACGATCAGAAGTCTGAAGGAGATGGGATGACATTTAAGCAGGTCGTAGCTGGAGTTGCGGTGGTGTTGGTAAGTTCGTTGGCGCAGGCTGCCAGTGTTACGAAGGCGGATTGGGGCACTACGGCAGAGGGTAAGCCGGTTCAGATCTTCACCATTACCGATCACGATTTGAAGGTGCGGATCACGACCTTCGGTGCACGCGTCGTGAGCATTGAGGCTCCTGACCGCGCTGGGAAGATGGGCGATGTGGTGCTGGGCTATGACAAGGTAGGACAGTATGAATCCGACACGAGCACATACTTTGGATCGATCGTGGGACGGTATGGAAATCGCATTGCAAAGGGCACTTTCACGATCGACGGCAAGACCTATCATGTGCCGCTGAATAACAATGGCAATGCGTTGCACGGCGGGCCTGCTGGATTCAGTGGAAAGGTGTGGATGGGCAAAGAGATCCCGGATGGCGTGGAATTGACGCTGGTGAGCCCGGATGGCGATATGGGGTTTCCAGGAACTCTGACCGCGCACGTGCGGTATACCGTGGTGGGCCAGTCGTTGAAGATTGATTACAGCGCGACAACGACGAAGCCTACAGTGGTCAACCTCACGAACCACAGCTACTTCAACTTGGCAGGCGACGGTAAGGGGACGATCCTGGACCAGGTGTTAATGATTCCCGCGGACCGTTACACACCCGTGGATGCGACACAGATTCCCACAGGCGAGCTTGCGCCCGTGCAGGGAACGCCGTTTGATTTCCGGAAGCCGACGGCAATTGGCGCGCGTATTCATGACTCGAATGAGCAGTTGAAGATCGGCGGCGGCTACGACCATAACTGGGTTTTGAATGGTACGAAAGGTAGCCTGCACCTGGCTGCGAAGGCATATGACCCGACGAGCGGGCGCACGTTGACGGTGACGACCACGCAACCGGGCGTGCAGTTTTACTCTGGGAATTTCCTGGACGGAAGCAAGACTGGAAAGTACGACGTGACCTATCAGAAGTATGCGGGATTCTGTTTGGAAACGCAGCACTTTCCCGATGCGCCGAATCACCCGAAGTTCGCATCAACCTTGCTGAGGCCAGGGCAGACGATGCATTCCGAGACTGTATTTACGTTTGGGGTGAAGCCTTAAGCGGAGTCGATCATGTTGTAGATAGCGGTAGCGGGTGTTTGCGCGCTACCGCTTGCTCTCGTCTGGAAGCTTTTGTTCGACCTGAGGAGTGACGGGCTCGGCGGGGCCTAGCAGTAGTTGAACTCCGACGTAGGCTATCCAGCTAGGCTGGCTGTTATTGGTGGCCGCTGTAACTGTTTGGAAACTGCGCCCGGCCATTAGCAAGAGATTGAGGGTTTTGGAGTGATTGAGAGCTCGTCGGCCACCGAGTCCGAGAGTCGTCTCGCGCTGCTTGGGATTGCCGGTCGCAAATGCTCCCACGCCTCGACCGGCGGGGATTCGGTTGGCATCCTGAATATCGTAGAGCTCGATGTAGGCTTCGGTGCGATCGGAGAACTCATGGCCTACAAGCAGGCCGCGGTTCCAGCTCTGTGGCAGTGCGCGGTTGCCGAAGTTGTAGCCTGCGTCGGCATTGTAGCGGATGGGTCCGATTCGGCCATTGATCTCGATCGGTAGAAAGAAGTTGGGGCCGGGAGCGACCACGCCGCGAGGTACAGAGCGAGTGGGGTTGTCGAGAAAGAGTTGCGGATAGGTGGATATGCTGAAGTTGGTGACGGGCTCGGACGCTTCCACGGCGGAGCCTTGCGGACCAGAAGGTTCTGATTGTGATTGGCGGCCAAACACTCCCAGCAGGCCTGTGCCGAAACGATTTTTTATCCAGGGATCGTTGGGGTGATGTTCGTAAAAGCGCCACTTGATACCAGGAACGCTTTCGCCGATGCCGCCGATGACGTGGCCCTCGATTGCGGGCTGACCGGGCGCAGCAGAGAAGGTGCGCGTCTCTTCGACCGCGATGGGGATTTCGTACTTGAGTTGAATGCGATCACCGAGACCGTAGTTGATATCGAAGTCAGGGATCTGATAGGCGCCGGTCTGGGGATTTCGGTCGCCAACCCAGCCGATGTTAATCTCCCAGTGCTTGTTGCCAGGGGTATCGGGGTCGTCGGTGCGAAAGGGTGGGCCGCCTTGCGCATGCGCGATGGTGGCGAGCGAGGAAGATAGAAGGACAAGCGATAGAATCGATCGGCTGAGCCATTGGAATTGCTGTCTATTTGGAAGAGGTAAGCTCAAGGCGCTGAGCCTATCGAGGTTCATACGCTCTAGTGTATGCAAACTTTCTAGGAGTGAGCGCTCCTTGCTCGCCAGAGTGCGCCGGCGATGGGGTCGATGACGCCGTCTAAAGTGTGCAGGGCGGGGAACTCGGTGCGAACGGCTGCGATGAGGACGTCACGCACAGGCTTCACTTTCTCGATAATGGAGCCAGTGAAGGCCAGGCTCG
>Ga0302140_10001760_pt1 | contig 28435 bp, 25 predicted proteins | sample I_Bog_E1_1_FD_202095 | JGI IMG/M metagenome (GOLD analysis project Ga0302140, IMG submission 202095) | Peat permafrost microbial communities from Stordalen Mire near Abisko, Sweden - I_Bog_E1_1 | ecosystem: Environmental > Terrestrial > Soil > Wetlands > Peat | place: Sweden: Abisko, Stordalen... | reverse complement strand
TACGCACGGTTGATCAAAGTAGATTTCGAAACGTATTTGGCGCACTTTCGGCTGAAACCATGGCGCGTATCGACGCAGCGCTGTTGGTCAGTCTGGGCTTGCCTGGAGCGTCTTTCAAGCGGCCTTCAGCCATTTAGAAGCCTTACGTCCAGTCGAGTCGCATTTGGTAAGTGCGGAATCCCCAGTTCAACGAATTTTAAATACTTCTTCTAACTGTTTGTGGGAAGGAACGCCCGAAAAGGGAAAGTTAATTCCATGAAATTCTCGCATCCGAAAGCGGGATTGACAGCCCAACCAAGCGTAATTGACAATCACCCTCACGCTTCCCTCATTTGCAAAAACCATCGCCAAAGGACGAGGGAGCCGGGCTGTGCAGAGGGGGATTCGTGCTCGTTAATTTTCTATATTCGCACCCGACCTGGTTGGTCGGGCTGCTGGTCATCGGCATTTGGACAGGTCTTTCGCTCGCCGGGCTTTATCTGTTCCACCGCCTCGTAGATGTGCACATGCGTCACAAGGACACCGAGACGGTCGGCCTCACGTATGCGATTGTTGCTGTGGTATACGCGGTACTGATCGCGTTCATCGTGGTCAATGTCTTCGAGACCTTCGCCAAGGGCGACGAAATTGCAACCGCGGAGGCGAACAAGCTGAGCAACCTGATGCTGGATTCATCGGGACTGCCTCCCCAGGTTGCCGAAGGCGTTCGCGCCGACATCGACAAATACATCAACATCGTGACCAAGTCCGAATGGCCCAGCCAGCAGCAGGGCAAGCTCGACGACGCGGTATTCGAGCCCGGATGGACTGTACTCGCACATATGAGCACCCAGCTCGCCGAGTTCGAGCCGGCAACCATGGGCCAGAACGTCAACAAGGCTGAAATGATGCATGCCATGAACGACCTCATCAGGGCGCGTCGCAGCCGCATCATCGCTGCCGGAGAACACCTGCCCGACGTCGTATGGCAAATTCTGCTTCTGGCCGGAGCGGTCGCCGTGGGCTACACCTACCTGTTCGGCGCGCACAGTTTTCCCATGCACATGACCATCACCGGACTCATTGCGGCCACCATTTCACTGGTCTTCGTTCTCATCATAGCCCTGGATTATCCATTCCGCGGCGATGTGAGCGTAAGCGACGAGGCGTTTCTGAGTGTCAGGGCAACGGCTTCGGCAGCAGATGAGCCCGCAGCTGTAAAGGTCCCGCCGAATCTCAAGGCCGAACCCAAACTCGAAGCCGCACCAACCCATTGATTATGAATCGAGAAATTTCGATGAGAACATTTGCCCAACTCGAAGGGACCCATTCATGTTGAACGCCTGGTTTTATTCTCATTCAGTCTGGGAGGTAGCGTTTGCGGTTTGTTCCGTCCTCGTTCTCCTGCCACTGGCCGGTCTATTTGTCTTCCATCGCCTTGTTCCTTGGGAAATCCGCGAAGAAGACACAACCATGGTTGGGTTGAGCTATGCGCTGTGCGGTGGCATCTACGCGGTCGTGCTCGCATTCGTCGCCGTCGGTGTGTATGAGTCAATGGACAAAGGCACGGTGATCGCAGCCGACGAGGCCAACTCCCTGGGTGGTCTGGCCTTCGATAGCGCCGGTCTACCTCCGGCTCTTGGCGTTCGCGTGCGAAGCGATGTTGATAAATACATTGACACCGTAACCGGCAAGGAATGGCCCAACCAACAGGCATATCGAATGGAAGAGAGCAACTTCGAAGAGGGCTGGGTCCAGGTCCGTCAGATCAGTCTCGATCTCGTAAACTTTGAACCCGCAACGCCGGGGCAGGCCACTGTCAAAGCGGAGATGGAGCATAACGTCAACGAGCTCTTCAGCGCGCGCCGGGCCCGCTTGCTTGCCGCAAACGAGCATCTTCCGGACGCGGTCTGGCAGATGCTGGTCTTCGGCCTGGTGCTGGTCGCTGTTTACATCTACCTCTTCGGACCGCACAGCTTCAAGATGCACATTGCCGTGACGGGGCTGACCATGCTCTCCATCGGATTGGTCTTTTCGCTCATCATCGCTCTGGACTATCCGTACCGCGGAGCCTTTAGCGTCGACGATGACGCATATATAGGCGTGAAGGAAGTCGCGCACCACGCCTTCGAGCCTGCTGAGGCCGTCGAGCCAGCTGGCACGGAAACCGGCGCGCACGAAGGAAAGAAATAAGCCGCCCGATTCGTGAGTCTCTGCGCCCTGAACAATTCTAAAAAGAAGTAACTACGGAGCGCGCTTATGAGCTACACATTGCTCGCATATTGATGATCGGCGGACCCGGATTATACGCAGTGATGGGCGTTTGGCTCAGCCGTAAAATCCAACTCGGGCGCATTCAGGAAGGACACAACGATGTCCTTGTGCCGATTTTCCTGAATGCGGGTGTGCTCTTCGCCGTGTTGCTCGGGTTTTTGGTCGTGGCCGTGTGGGAGTCGTACGACGCGGCGAAGGAAAACGTCGCAATGGAGGCAGAGGCCCTGGTGCCGCTGTATCGCGCCACCCTCGCGCTACCCAAGGATGCCGGCGATCGCATGCGCGAAATCTCACGGGAATATGTCCACGAAGTCATTGAGGACGAGTGGGCAACCCAATCCGCTTCGGGACAAGCCAGCTCGAAGGCCCGCAAACAGGTCGGCAACCTTTTCCGCGCGTTCGGAGACGGCACCATCAGCCCCGAAATCAAGAAGGACTATCCGTTCATCTGCACAACGCTGATGCAGTCCATCAACGAAGTTACCAACTACCGGAACAAGCGGAATATTCAAGCCAACGAGGGTGTGCCCACTGTGATGTGGTTTGCCATTTACGGTGGCTCGCTCGTCATCGTCAGCATGAGTTGCATCATCTATATGGAGCGCCCGGTGCCGCACATGATTATGGCTGCGACCATGGCCAGGCTCATCGGCCTGTTGCTCTTCAGTTGTCTGATCCGCAGCCAGCCGTTTCGCGGCCCTGTCGCTGTCAGCCCGGAATCATTCGAGAAGACGGTCGTTGTGTTCGATGACGTGGATCGCGGCAATTGAGATCGATCCAAATCAACTTCATTTACCAGGAAGGTTGGGGAGACAATGACACATTCCGCAAACGCGACGCATTCGGCCATCCAGATGAGCGTGAGCACACTTCCGACTCTTCCCAGCAGAGCAGTCGAACTCGGAGTTGTCTACGCCAGTGTCGAGGGCGTCAACGATCATTCCTTCGACGAATGCCTGGAGGAATTGACGCATAAGGCGCACGCGCTGGGAGCTACCGCGCTTATCGGCATGCAACTGGTGCAAAGCCAGTTCCAGTGGAACAAGCGCACCAGCCTGCTGGCAACGGCGATAAAGTCATAGCCACTCTTCCCGATGCAGCAGTCCACCGTGTGCACAGCACGGATACGCTGGTTGTAGACTATTCAGAACCGCAGCCGGACCGTTGAGAACAGTCCTTCCAATTGCGGCCGATTCCGCTCAAGGAGAATCCGCGTGAACCGTCTCAACACGGTAGTTCCTGTGCTCCTTTCAATCGCATTGGCGGCCGTTGGTGCTGGTCAAACGCCGGTACCAACGAGAACTCCGACCATCGATCAATCCCTTGAGATGCACAGCGTGGGTGCTCCGCGAATCTCGCCCGACGGAAAGCGCGTGGTGTACGAGCAGACGCGGACCAATTGGGAAGCCAACGCGTTTGAGACCGATCTGTGGCTTGCCGACACAGGCACCGGAGAGCGCCACAGACTTACCGGAGCAGCCAAGTCGAGCAGCGATGCCGCATGGTCGCCCGATGGCCGCTGGATCGCCTTTCTCTCCGACCGTCCCGCACAAATTGCCGGATCGCCCGCAGATAAGAGGCAGGTCTATGTCATGCCGGCCGACGGCGGCGAGGCACAGCAGTTGACCAAAATGGAGAAAGGCGTCAACGCATTCGAGTGGGCGCCGGATTCGAAACGAATCGCAATTGCCGCCGAATCTCCCGACACCAAAGCAATGAAGGACCGCAAGGAAAGCTTTGGCGACTATCACGTCATTCACGCGGACTATGAAATGGTCCACCTCTGGCTGATCGATCTACCCAAGCCAGATGCAGCCGACCGCACAGCCGCGGCCAGCGAGCCAAAGCTGCTGACAACGGGAGATGCGTTCAGCGTGGGCAGCTTCACTTTCTCGCCGGACGGTGCTCGCATCGCCTTCAGCGCACAACGCGATCCTGACTTGATCTCTTCGTTCAGTGCGGATATTTACACCGTTGCGATTGCTGACGGCGCCGTGAAGAAGATCGTCGATACACCCGGCCCCGACGGCGATCCGCAGTGGTCTCCCGATGGCTCACAGATCGCCTATACAACCTCAAACGGCAGCAAGTTCTTCTTCTATACCAACCGCCGCATCGCCGTGGTTGGCAGCGAAGGTGGGACTCCGCACGTGCTGACATCCGCTTTCGACGAGGACCCCGATCTGCTTCGATGGGCGCCAGAAGGAATCTATTTTTCCGGCTTACAGAAGACGACATCTTCGTTGTTCCTGCTCGATCCGAAATCCGAGTCGATTAAACCGATAGAAACGCCAGGAACAGAGATTGCCGGCCAGTTTTCCTTCTCGAAAGACTTCAAGCACATAGCCTATCGCGGCGCAGGAGCCAACCAGTTTGCCGAGATTTACGCTTCCGACCTGCCTGCAACAGCTCCAGTAAAACTAACGCATGCCGGGAATCAACTCACCAGCTTCGATTTGGCAAAGCGTGAGTTGATTCACTGGAAATCAGGTGATGGAGCGGCAATCGAAGGCATTCTGTACAAACCAGCGGACTTCGATCCCAACAAGAAATATCCTCTGCTGGTCGTCATTCACGGCGGCCCAACCGGAATAGACACGCCCGTCATCAACGCGGACCGCTACTATCCCATCGAGCGTTTTCTCGCGAAAGGTGCGTTGGTGCTGCGTCCGAATTATCGCGGATCAGCCGGATATGGCGAGAAGTTCAGATCGCTCAACGTGCGCAATCTCGGCGTGGGCGATTACGCGGATGTAATCTCCGGCGTAGACTTCCTTATCGCACAGGGCTTCGTCGATAAGGACAGAGTTGGCTCGATGGGATGGAGCGAAGGCGGATACATTTCAGCGTTCATTACCACGTTCAGCGACCGTTTCAAGGCCGTCTCGGTAGGCGCCGGAATCTCCGACTGGGTGACCTACTATGCCAACACCGACATCACTCCGTTCGCACCGCAATATCTGCACGCAACGCCATGGGACGATCCAGAGATTTACAAGAAGACATCGCCCATAACCTACATTGCCAAGGCCAAGACACCCACGCTGATTCAACATGGCGGCGCCGATCGCAGAGTTCCCCTCCCCAATGGCTTTGAATTGCGCCAAGCGCTCGAAGACCACGGCGTTCCGGTAAAGATGGTGGTCTATGACGGCTTCGGCCATCCCATCAACAAGCCCAAGCAACAGCGCGCCGTGATGGAGGAAAACGAGAACTGGTTCAGCCACTACATTTGGGGCGATCCATTGGCGCCCTCGCTAACGCCCACCGTGAAAGCTGAAGACAAGTCGACGAAGCCGTAATCGCTTCGGCCACGCTTAATTGCTGGTTGCTGCTTCGATCTCCGCGCATTCATCGGCGCTCAACTTCAGACCAGCGGCGGCGACATTTTCCTCAAGGTGCGCGACCTTTGAGGTGCCGGGAATCGGCAGCATCACAGGCGACCGCTGCAACAGCCAAGCCAGCGAAAGCTGCGCAATCGAAGCATCATGGCGAGTAGCAATCCGCGCCATCGCTTGTGCCGACGGGCTCTCAGGCTTCAGCATTTTTCCGCCTGCCATCGGATACCAGGGCATAAAGCCGATGCCCTTCCCCTCGCAGTAACTGAGCGTTTCCTCATGCCTGCGATCGGCAAGACTATATCGATTCTGCACCGTTACAACGCTTATGATCTTGCCTGCCTCTTCAATCTCCGCGGGCGAGACTTCACTCAATCCGATGTGGCGAATCTTGCCCTGCTCCTGCATCCTCTTGAGCGCGCCAAGAGATTCTTCGAGCGGGGTCCGTGGATCAATCCGATGAAGCTGGTACAAATCGATGCAATCCAGTCGAAGCCGCCGCAAGCTCATCTCCACACACTGAATGAGGTAGCCGGCGCGGCCCACATATTCCGTTTTCGCCGGACCTTGACGCGTAATCCCGCCCTTGGTCGCGATAACCAGGCCCAGCCCATAGGGGTAAAGAGCTTCAGCAATCAGCCGCTCAGCAATCTCCGGACCATAAGCATCGGCCGTGTCAATCAGCGTGACGCCAAGCTCAACCGCACGCTTGAGAACGCGCCGCCCTTCAGCAGGATCATCGGGCTCGCCCCACGCCCCATCGCCAACCAGGCGCATCGTCCCATAGCCCAAACGATGGACAGGCAAATCACCACCGATGAGAAATTTGCCACTTGCCGAAGAAGAAGAATTCTGTAGGTTCATCATCGCCCGAAACCATCCCAATGAAGTAAGCTTCACCCATGCCGAGTGTACGTCAAGGGTCTATTCATCTGTTTCGCCTGGCGGGCGTCGATGTCTCTCTTCACTGGTGGTGGTTTCTGCTTGCCCTCTACCGGTTGCAGGGCGGCCCAGGCGAATACAGTTCCATTATTTGGAAGCTTTTCGAGTTCCTGGCGTTGTTCCTGATTGTTTTGACCCACGAATTTGGTCATTCCCTGGCTTGCCGCCAAGTGGGAGGAACGGCCAATCAGATCATGCTATGGCCGTTGGGCGGCGTGGCATACGTGAATCCCCCGCAACGCCCTGGCGCAACGCTATGGAGCATCGCTGCAGGACCGCTGGTCAACGTGGTCTTGGCTCCAATTTTGTATGCGGCCGTGATGGGGGCCAAATCCGCCGGGCTCTACGCCTCGATGCCGGACGTCTACAACTTTCTTTGGAGCGTGTTTGAGATAAATCTTTACCTGCTGGCATTCAACATACTGCCTATTTATCCGCTCGACGGCGGCCAGATCCTCCGCTCACTTCTGTGGTTTGTTCTGGGTAAAGCGCGCAGCCTCATGGTAGCGACCGTTCTCGGCTTCATCGGAATCGTAGGGTTCTTCGCACGCGCGATCTTGTGGCGGCAAGTATGGTTCGGCCTCATGTCCATCTACCTGCTCTTCAGTTGCTGGGGTGGCCTTCAGCACGCGCGCCACCTGTTACGCATTGCGAAATTGCCGCGCCGCTCTGGGTTCCTTTGCCCCAGCTGCCGGACAGCCCCGCCAATCGGCGCCTACTGGCAATGCGGTGCATGTAAACAGACATTCGATACCTTCGAAACGCATGCCATTTGTCCGCATTGCGCCACTCGGTTCGACACGACCAGATGCCTCGACTGCAGTGAACAACATCCCATCAACGAATGGGTCGTTGGCGCATTCGCAGGTGTTGGAACCGTAAATGGGGGGCATGGTGCGAGATAGTGGCCGGACTGCCTTGGAACCCCGCTTCCAGCGATTGCGTATCTTGAAGGGAAGGTTAAGCAAGGAGAAGCAGCCATGAGCAGCATCCCATATCCCAATCCGCAAGCCGTGTTCTATCAGCACTATGAATCTGTACGCCGCGATGAGGTGGTTGGCATTCTGCTGGCGCTGTTCCTGGGCACATTTGGGATTCACCACTTTTATCTGCGCCGCATCGGACTTGGAATCCTCTATCTCTGCTTCTGCTGGACGAGCGTCACGTTTTTTCTTGGCGTGATCGAGTGCTTTTTCATGCCTGCCCGCGTGCGTGAGTTCAACGCAATTCAAGCCGCGGGGATTGCGGCCGCGCTGGGGATTCCGATCCCGGGATGGGGCCAGCCGGTGAACGTGACCGTGAATATGCAGGGAACCGGCACACCAGCTTCAACACAGCCAAGCACGCTCCTGGCCTGCGGACGCTGCCAGATGACCAACCCGCCCGGAGCACGATTCTGCGCCGGCTGCGGTGGAGCGCTGTAGTGTCCTGTTTCCAAAGTTCAAATCAAAGATGAACCTGTCATCCTGAGCGGCCTGACTCGCGTCGGCAAGTTATGGCGAGTGAGATGGACGCTGCAGCGCGAAGTTCCGTGCCCGTCGGGGTACCCTCTGGGTCGCGACTTTTTTCTGTCGCGAGGGCGGGAAACCTCAACCCTCAATCAGTCCCATTCATCAAGAGCGAACGGGGCCCCAAACGCTTTTCACAGTTTCGGGGTGGTGAGTCGAAAGCCTACCCTGAGCGAAGTCGAACGGGGGGATCTGCTGCTGCTCTTCGCGATTTATGCCACGAACTTCTTAGACACTGCATTCAAGAAGCGCGCCTCTTCCAGGCACTACATATTTGCCTGACCCGACCGCATAGACTCATTGAATTGCGGCTTGGTAAAGTTCAGTGCCGCTTCAAGAGTAGCCTGATACTCCGCTGCACGAGCCATCAGTGCTGGAGTAGCCGCGGCAAACTCGCCATCCAAAGTCATCAGTCCTTCGCCCGCTTCGTGTCCAGCCATGCGCAACAGATCTGCCTCGGTAGTATTCAAATACTGCGCGTCGCGGGGATCGGCAATCCATACCGGCTTGCTTTCGCCCAGCACTCCGGAGAGCCAGTAAACCTTGCGCAACAGATATTCCAACCGCTCCGCATCAGTCGTTTCAGTAAAGAGAAACTTCTTCTGCCAGCGGCTATAGTACCGGGTGGTTACAGGGACAGGCTGACGATTGCCGGATTTAAGAAACTCCAGCTGCCCATAATCCACCGTCTTGCGCACTGCGTTGTAGACAAAGCTCTCGGCGTATGGCTGTTCCATGGCAGGCACAATCTCAGCGAATGTAAGCGTGACCGCGGCGGCAAGTTTGGCGTGGAGATTGTGTGTGCCCCCATCCGCCAAATGCATCTCTCCGTGCACAATGTAGGTGTCCGCGCCGGAAGTTGACTGGTGAAATGGCCACTGAAACTGACCGAACGCCACAGGAATGCCGCCGAGGGTCACGTAGCACTCAGGCCGCGGATTGCGCAGGCGCTTAGCCTCCCCCGCCAGGTGAGCCGTCATCGTCGGCAGCAGTTCTGGCTTGTCGAATTCAAATGCCTCGCTGAGCTCCAGCCTGAGCGTGTGGCCACCAGCATCCCCGCCCTTCAATCCAAGTTGGAAAACTGCGGTAGGCTGTCCGTGGAAATCACGGCCCTCGGTGGCGGAGACGAGAACCAGGCCGGCCTGCGCAGCAGCGGCTTGGACAGAAGTGGCAAGGGAGGTTTTCAGTTCGGCGGTCATGCGGGAGACATCCTGAATTCGAGTATCGTTACCAATCCATTCTAAGGGACCGAACAGGCAGCTGTTGCATTTAGAATGGAAAACGTGCCGTCTGAACCGTCTTCGCCGATCATTCTTGCCGAAAACCTGACCAAGGTTTACGCGGCAGGCCGACTCCAGGTCACCGCGGTTCGCGGAGTTTCGCTCGCCGTGCAACGCGGAGAATTTGTGGCCATCGTTGGTCCCTCGGGCTCGGGCAAGTCCACACTGTTCTACCTCCTCGGCGGGCTTACGCAGGCAACAACAGGGCGCGTGATCATAGACGGCGTAGATTTTGCCACACTCAACGACGGCGAACGCACACGCCTGCGTAAGAATCGCATCGGATTCGTCTTCCAAAAGTTCAACCTGCTGCCTACCCTTTCGGCCATGGGCAACATCGAGATCGCTTACGCCGTGAGCGGGCGCAAAGAACCTCTGGATCTGAAGTATCTGGATCATCTCAGCGAGCTTCTGGCAATCAAAGGACGTCTGGATCATCGGCCGTCAGAATTAAGCGGCGGCGAGCAGCAGCGTGTGGCCATTGCCCGCGCGCTGATTACCCGTCCGGCTATTGTGCTGGCGGATGAGCCCACCGGCAACCTCGACACCAAAAACTCCGATGCAGTTCTGCAAATGCTGCTCAAGTCAAATCGTGAACTGGGCCAGACCACGCTGATGATCACGCACAATCCCGAAGCTGCAGCCATTGCCAGCAGGATCTTGTACATGCGGGACGGGGAAATTGTGCGCGAAGAAAAAGGCACAGCTGCGGATTTGGCGCTATCCGGGACAAATGCTGCCACATCTGCAAGTTGACCTCGTTAGTTTGACCAGCTTTGGGGCGCCCGGTATACTCAATACTGCAACAAGCGGGAGTAGCTCAGTGGTAGAGCATCGCCTTGCCAAGGCGAGGGTCGCGAGTTCAAATCTCGTCTCCCGCTCCATTCCGCCCTCCGGCGCCAGCCGGGTTGGCTACGGTGGATTGGAGCGAATCAAAAATTAAGCAGCCCTGCCAAGGCGCGGTACCCAAGTGGTAAGGGAGAGGTCTGCAAAACCTTTATGCGCCGGTTCGATCCCGGCCCGCGCCTCCAATCCTAAAACATTAATTAACGGGAAGTGCTATCTCAAAGCCGGTGAGGGCCGGAGACTCAGCCGGGATGAGCTGAATGGCCTGTCTGTGTTCATGCAGATCAGCGAGGAAGCCAGCAAGCACAGAAAGCCCATAGGCAAGCCGGTGGGGTACATTGCCGGGGAGCCTATGGGCTTTTATGGCCCGCATGTGAGGCAATGTAGCTTTTGTAGGTCATCGGCTTTCGGCGTCATATCTCCCGCTTCCAGCCAAACTGCGTTTCCGGCTTTGTCACGCTTGAGCATGAAAAGTTCGCCCCTCTCCGAGACTGCCAAAAAAGAAACTTAGGGGTGTACATGACTTCAAAGTCTAAGAACGTCCCATCTTTTAGCTGCCCAACCAGAGGGTTGGAAAGGTGACAATAGGCGGAGAAGTCCTCGTGTGGCCTTAGAGTCGCAACGGTGCCGGGAACAAACCAGCTATACGCGATAAGCGGCCCATCGCCAGACGGGGCAGACAAGTACTTGCACGCGTATGAGACGTTGAAAATATCAAACGGTCCCTGATTCGTTACGAGAAAGTGGCCTTGGAGGGAATCCTGGGGGTCTAAGGCGACATAAGGCGAAACGGAAACGTCATACCGCAGCGAAGTATATGCAGAGACCCCGCCCATTAACGTGAGAAAAAGCAATACCGGAGTCCAAACATACGTAGCGTACCAACTCTCCCACCGCCATAAGTATGTTTTCAGCTTCTGCAATTTGGATAACTTCGACGGATGCACGGCACTTGACGCGGTCGGTATTGCGGCAAGTTGGTCTTTGGAAAGTCGTTCGATTTCCCCAATGCAAGTGCCCAGCTCTTCGACACGCTTAAGTAGTTGGTCGAGTTTGTTATGAAGCTGCGCGTTGTTCATGCTATTGGCTATAAAGACGAATACCACGAAAGGACGAGAGCTGGCGAGTGCTTAGCGCCCGACGGCTTGATAACAAGCGCGCACAATGGCCCGCACTAGCACGCGTCGCCCCGTGGACGCCTCCCTGGAAAGTCCGGGTGGGGAAGCTACCGCCCTAGCTAGTGTTAAACTCGTTGCGTCATGAGAACCTTGATTCGATTGGTCACACTTGGTTTCTTAGTTGCCGCGTGCTCCGCTGTCAGTGCCAAGCCTATTCTTGTCGCGAGAGTTGATGGCGGGTTTCTCGTTGGCTCCAACTATCTTCGCAGTAACGGCTCCCGTGTTTGCAAGCTTCACTACCGGGGTAAAAGGCTGCTGCTTCTGGCTGGCGATAACGTAACCGTTTCCACCGTCGGAGGCGGGAAAGCGGTGGTGGTCTTTGATATGGACAAGGAGATATGGCAGGTGGTTCGCAAGGGGATGACCGATCAACAGTTATTGCAGGCTGTACAAAAAGTCGTCGTCAGCGATACACACACCTCAGGACCCTCGGGATACAACAGATCGGGAATTCCGTCTCCGTTTACATCGGCAGCAAATGGCAGCACATTGTTGATACCGGAAGAAACCGGCAAGGGCGGCTTAAATCCTCCTTTGCCGTCGCTGAGAAGCATGTAGCCGCTTGAACTCGCTCTATCTTCAAAGAAGAAATCCGGCAGGCCGTCGCCGTTGAGGTCCCCTTCAGCGGCGAGCACGGTCTCTGCATACGTTCCCGTTAAAGGAAGCGGCACCACAGTGACGATGGGCGACTGAAACGTGCCGTCGCCATGGCCAAGAAACACATCGGCATATGCATTCGATTCTGAAGAGACGGAGCAGACAAGATCCAGGTTCTTGTCGCCGTTCACGTCAGCCAGCGTACAACTGCTCACGGTAGAATTCGCGGGGAAGGCAAAACTTGTTCCGGGCAACCAGCCGCCGCCGGGCTGCGATAGGTAGACGTTGAACTCGCTTCCCTCTGCGTTCGAACTGGTCCAAACGAAATCCTGAACCCCGTCGCCATTCAGATCGCCTGTCACGATGGCTCTTGGATCCGCAGAGGTGGCCAATCGGTAGGGATTGGTAAGTGTCGCGGCATAGCTTGCCTGCCCCAGGCAAAGACCGAAAAGGGACATACTAATTACGAGCGTGGCTCGCAACATGCTCAATACCTACCTGGAATGAGAAGACTAGAGGGAGAATAACACAGACCAGAATCGGGGATGCGATGACCATCTGGCCTGAGGAGACATCATAAGTGGGCCTAATTACACTCCAAGCTGTGAGCCAGAAACCAGTGCCGAATGCAGCAGTCGCAAATCTTCGGGTATAACCGGCTGCTCGTCCGTTATCGCTTTTATCTGGCCCTGCGTATCTCTAGTGCGATCGTGGCCCGCATCACATTTCCACTACCGCTCTCGATGCCGCCTTTTAAGCTGCGTTCAGTATTGCCTCTAGCCCTTCCGTCAACATTTGCGTTTTTCAAGACCAATCGATTGACCTTCCTACCTACGCCACCTTAGCCGAAAGCCCCGTGCCGGCACTCGGAAAGGTATAAGCCAAGGCTCGCACTTCTTCCGCTACCATGACCTCCCGATCGAGCACGCCTGCGACACTCATCAGTACTGTAGAGGCACACGCCGGGCACTTTCCGGAGTTGTTACCAATCGAGTCGCAGTCCTGGCATAGGTAAGCAGATTTTAAGGGGAAATGCTGCATCATCAAGTAAGTCATCGTCTTGCCTCTTTAGATTGTTTGAGTGAAAGGGAACAGCAACACCAAAACGCACCCCAATTTAATAGGGAATGCTGCCGAATTTCACTCTGTTGTGTTTGCAGAAACCGCTCCTTCGAGCCGTATAACGGGTAAAATGGAGAAAGTAAAAGTTCCCAATTACTCCGAAGCCAACCGAGGCTTTCGAACTGCAACCCTATTGTTTGTGTTTGCTCGTTACTTCGAGCACGAAATAAGCCAGCGAGTTAAAGAACTTTAAGCAGTGCAACAGTGGTTCCGGATATGTAGAGCATTCAGAGATTCTCTTATTGATGTCAGAATAAGTTCCAGAGGAACTTCCTTAATTGCTTTCTATCCCAACGATTAGTTAGAGCAATCTAAGTATGGCAAAGATATGCCGCTATGAGAATACTCAAATAGTACCTGAATGTCGGGTACCCATTCATTGCCGGTGATGTTACTATTCGTTCCTTGTTTATATCCTGCCTACACCTCTGCCTCAGCCAATTCATATGGCTCGCAAACGTAGAGCCAATCGTCCCGAAACGGAACTACCTTTCCAGACATTGATGCCATCACACGATGAATGTCGAGGAACAGGACGCAGACCAGTGCCTACCAGCAGCCGTCGTTGGACAATCAAGAATCCGGCGGCCAATGGCTGGCGTGCCCATCATTAATTTCCTGAGAACTAGAAATCTCTGGATGGACAAAATCAAACGGTGATACTCTCAGAGGGAATAATCGGAGGCAACATGATCACACTGAGTGATGCAAGGGCCGTCATTGCTGCGGCCGAAGCCAAGGCCGCAGAAATTGGCCAACCAATGAATATTGCGGTTGCAGACGAGGGCGGTAATCTCATCGCTCACGTGCGAATGGATGGAGCGTGGCTGGGTAGTATTGATATCTCCATCAAGAAAGCCTATACCTCGCGAGCTTTCGACATCGCGACCAAAGACTTGGCGGAGCACTCTCAATCGGGAGGCCAGTTCTTCGGAATACACGCGTCGAACGACGGCAAGATCATGGTTTTTGCAGGCGGCATCCCCCTCAAACGCGATGGCAAGGTAGTTGGGGCCATCGGTGTCAGTGGAGGGTCAGGCGAGCAGGATCACGCAGTAGCGGAAGCAGGCGCTGCCGCCTTTTGAACGTGCCAGAGCGGTGCCTGCTTTCGTGGCGTCTGTGTTCCGGGCGAGAGGTCGGCCTTCGTGCGAATGGGGTGAAGAAGCGAAACTAGGGCTTCTAACTCGAGACGATTTCGGACGGGTGTGGGGTCAGCAGCGAATCGATTGTTCGGATTGCTGAATTAAGCCTTTGCTCCCTCGTGCCCGACGCCTTCATCCACGGCAATTTCCGCTGAATAAGTTCTTCTTCAAACCGATCTGTCATCCACTGGCGAATATTCTCGCCATCTCTCAGGCCATCTTGCACAAAGGGAATGTCATTGTCTGTGAGAATGTACAGCCAGTGGGATTGTGCTGCGGCGATTGTCTCGATCTCGGAAGAACGAGACCCCATGTATCGCTCGTGCCAAATGCCGGTCGCGAATGCGTCAGTGTCGCATATCAGAAGGCGGTTTGCCTCGCAAGCCATTTTCAATTCAAGTTCTGCCTGGGCGCGGGCAATTAGCGTGAATTCAGTGCTTCTCCAACGATAATTCCAAAGATCAACGCCTGCGGCCGCCAGTTTCTCGCAGTACTCACGCCCGAATTCAGGTACCCAGACGGTCTCATAATGCTCTGCCAAGTCCTTGGCAAGCGTTGTGGTACCGGTTGATTCCGCCCCGACAACGCAGACTCGTCTCACAAAATAAGCTCTGACGCATGGCTCCATAAAATCCCAATATGCAAGGGGATTGGAGCGAATCCTCGTTGCGGAAATGGGCACATGACGTCGATCGTGATCAACCAGGACATGTCGGCATCCGAGAAATCGAGCGTAAGCGTCACCATATCCTTCTGAAGTGAAAACAAAATCGGGAGCCTGACCAAGAATCCGTTTGGTGTACGATGCCCAGACTTCGGAATTATCGTCCTCGCCGATGTCTTCAATCTGCATCACGTTGGCGTCTGGATGGATTTCCTGCAACCAGCGTTGGCGCAAATCACCGGAGATGGTCTGACTGGGAAGAACGCAAACCAGCACGTCAAGATGATCGACTGCGCGCAATGCAGTTTCGATGAGAAACTTGTGGCCTCCGTGAGGAGGGTAAAACTTGCCGATGACCAATCCGCGCGTCATCATGCTGCCTCAACTCTTCGTCCAGTAGATGACCTGCGCCAACCTGCGTAGCCCGCGATGCACATGGCAAAGAAGACAGCATACAAAATCCCTGTGAGATAGAGCGATTTGTAGCAATACAGAAGAATATAGATAACGTCAGCGGTCATCCACACCCACCAATTCTCAAGCAATTTGCGACTCAGCATGTATTGAGCAGTCAGGCTGAGTGCTGTTGTCACTCCATCCCAGAGAGGCACCTGGCTATCCGTGAATCTATGAAGCACGAAGGTCATGGCCGCGGTGGAGAGCGCAGTGACGAGGAAAAGCAATAAGCCCGTGCGCGCGCGCGTTTTTGTGACGGGAAGCTTCGAATGACCAGCTCCACCTCGAAGCCAGTTCCACCATCCGTAGATTGAGATGATCACATAGACCACTTGGAGAAGCGCGTCGGCGTACAGCTTCGCTTTCCAGAAGAGGATGAAGAAGAAAACGTTGTTCGCGATTCCCACCGGCCAATTCCACGCGCTCTCGCGGACAGCGAACGCCACAGAGACGGCACCGGTTACAAAACCCAGAATTTCAATCCAAGTCATTCAATTTCTGAGTGTAGGCGAATCTCTGGCGGAGAGGAATGCAGAAAAGTAAGAATCGAAAACGGGTCATCGGCTCTCTTCCGAGATCCGTTCGCAATGCTGCTCTGCGCGGTTCATTTCGCCCCTTCTTGTTCTTGGAACTCCATCCCCGCTTTGGATGGAGTTCCAAGAAGAGTTACGATGGCGCTCGGGCTTTCTCCTTCAATCGGTTTGACAGAGAACATCAGTCGAGTGTGTGCGACTAACGCGCAGCCTCGGCTGTTGCCGGAGCAGCTTTGTCTGCGCGAAGCATCCGAGCGCGATTCTCCATCTGCTTCTTCATGTGATCGGTCACATCCTCGAGGCGTTCGTTCTCGTGGCCTGCGCGCTTGGCCATGATGCGATAGTCGAAAGCAATATTGGAGTGGCCGCCGTGCTGCTCGTGAACCTCAAAGCCTGACGACGTCTTGTTGCTCACATACAAGCCTTCGGAGTCGCCATTGGGCGTGAGGAAGACGTGGTACTCAATTTCGGTGTTGACGGTCTCGCTGAAGGTCGGATCAAGCCGAACGCGCACTACGCCATTGACCAGTTGCGCGGAGCCCGCATCTTCGTACCAGTTTTCTGCCGATTGAACGCTATACGTCTTTACAGCGTGCTCGCCATCTCTCAATGTCACAGCAGAAGATATCTTTCCTTCGCAAAGAACATCGCCATTGCCGAAGAACGTGCAGCCCCCGGCCTCGCCGGTAAGCGTGGCAACCGTGGAGTTGCCGTTATAGAAATTGCCCACATACATCGCTTCCTGTGAAGCGCTGCTGTTGATAAATTGCCCCGCTACCCCATTGTCGGTCGTTCCCGCCACAGCATACCCGGCGCCGCTTGTATCTCCCCATACCGCCGCGGGTCCGTTAATAAACACACTGGTTTCTCCGCCAACCGCGCTATTGCCGCCCGATTCGCCAATGACGCCAAACTTTGGGCTGAATCCAAACACGCCAATCGCGTTGTTATGCGAATAGCCGTAGAGCGCCGCATCGCCGCCGGAGGTGCTGCTGGTCTCGCCAAAGATGCCGCTGGTGTTGGCGCTTACCCCGTGCATTCCATTGCCGGAAGTCGAATTTCCCTGGACGCCCGGACCACTCACGCTCGATCCCTGCACGCCAGTATAGATATTGCTGGTGCCCTGCACGCCGACATGGTTGGCCGCATCTCCCCAAATGCCCGAGATACCGCTGAAGCTCGTCCGCGGGCCGGCGATACCAATCACTCCTCCCGTGTTCAGTACGGTTCCGCCCGTGTAGCCGACCATGCCCGCTCCAGTGTTGCTGCTGCCGGCCATGCCGGTACCGGACGTACTGTTGCCTGCAACGCCAATGGCGACGCTCGATACGCCTACTACGCCGTTGAAGCCTGTGCTCTGGCCATAGACGCCGTCCGACTGGTTGCTGGTGCCTTCCACCCCCACCTGCTGATACGAGTCTCCCCACACGCCGGCATTGACTTGAGTGATGCCGCTTACTGCCCCGGCCTTTCCATTGACGCCGGCCGTGTTGTACGTCGTACCCGCCGTATACCCCGCTACGCCACTGTTGGAGGTGCTCAGACCCGACACACCTGTACCCGAAGTGCTCGTTCCCAGCACTGCTGTGTTGGAAGTGCTGCTGCCTTGCACGCCGTAGCTGTTGGTGCTCACGCCTTGCACGCCGGAATATTCGTTGCTGGTCCCGAGTACACCGACATGCGCGTAGGCATCTCCCCAGACGCCGGAGATTCCTCCGCCCAATCCGCTGGGGCTGCCGGCCTGGCCTTGCACTCCGGCGGAATTCACGTAATTTGCATTTGTAATCCCCTGAATGCCGTCCGCGGGGCTCGTAAATACCGGACTTCCGCTGAGCGTAGGAATTACGCTCGGGTCAAGAGAAAGTTTGACCGAGCCAGTAGTGCCGCCTCCCGTGAGGCCGGTGCCTGCGGTAACTGCTGTGATGGTGCCCGTACCGGGAAAGGTCTGACCTGTGGCAAAGGTGATTGGCTGGGTGAATTTATTGACGGCGTTAAGCTGCGCGTAACTGGCGTTGAGAGAAGTCTGAAGCGCGGTGAGATTGAGTCCCAGCGCGACGGAGCCGGTTGTGCCGCTACCCGTCAGAGGACTAGTCGTGGTCACACCGGTGATGGTGCCGCTTCCAGGAAATGTCTGGCCGGCGGCGAAAGTTACTGGAGCTCCGAAAGTGGTCGGTGCAGTGAATTTGTTGGCCGTGGCGAGCTGAGCGTACGTGGTGTTCAGCGTGGTTTCAAGTGCTGAGGTATTCAACTCCAGGCTGACGGCTCCCGAAGTGGTCGCGGCGGTCAGCGGGCTCGTTCCGGTCACGCTTGTTATGGCGCCGGGAAATGTCTGCGTCGGTGCGAAGTCAATCACACCGGTCTGCTCGATCGAGAGGACGGTCGGCGTTGCGGCCCCTGCTCCATTCTGAAACTGAAAGCTCAAAGTGCTGGTTGGACTCGCCGTGTCATTTGAGTGATCGATGGCATAGAGTCTCCAGGTTTGTGCTATCGGTGCCTTGGTCGTTGTCGACCACGCACTGTCAGTAAAACCCAGCAATTGTGAACGAAAGCCGCCAGACGCGGTCGCTGTGCTCTCCGCCGGAAGCGTGGCAGTTCCGCGAAACATCGTGGTCCCGCCAACATCGAGTGTTGCGGCCGGAACGGTTTCGTTGATGCCGATTTCGGAGCCCACTTGAGTGATTTCCGAGTTCCCCTGCGTGAATGCCCCCGTCCACAACGGTACGGTGCCGGTAGTTCCAGAGCCGATTAGAGTGCCCGAGGCGAGCGGACGAATGGCCGATGTCGTGCTCGAAGCCTGTGTGGCCCGCCCATTCAACTGGGCTAACTGATTCTGCGTAACAAAATCCGAAGCAGGCAGGCCGCCTAATGTCACGGCATCGGCGGCTTTCATCGCATAGGGCACGCTTGTGAGCAGAAGGCGCGGCTGAGGGGCGCCGCCAGCCACTTGCACCTCCAGCCATCGCGCCTCTCCACTAGAGAAAAGGCTGGCTGGCAACCCACTGGTGCTGGCAGCTCCGAGCTGGACGTCATAGTTCCCGCCCGCGTCGAGTTTGACGGATTGCGTCTCGGCCCAGACCGGATCTCCGCCGCGCTCCGCTTCGAAGATCAGGAAAGTGATGGAGGCCTCGCCCTTCAGCGGCTTCCCATCGGAGAGCAGAGCCACACCGGTGTGGTGCATCAGCGCTGGAATTGCGGCGTTCGTTGTGGCTCCGTCGGTAGTTGCAGTAGCGGATTGGGCAAGGCAGGGAAGCGCTGGGGCAGTGGCTGCGAACAAGAGAGCAATGCAAAGAGTGTGGAAACGCATGGATTTTCCTCGTAAAGAAGCGGCATAGTTAGCCACAATGTGGCGTACATTGATCGACATTTTGATTCGTCTCCTGAATCCAAATGCAAATTGGGACAGCTCCCCTGATGACCGCAAAAAATCAGTTATGCATCTCACTCGTCGCGCTGAATGCGGATTTTTTCAAAGGTTCTGCTGCAGAACAGGGCCCGGCTGATGAAGGATAGATGGACATGCGCATCCTGCTTTCCCTTGCGCGTTGAATCTTGCCATCAATTCCCGATCGATATCATTTCAATTTCTTCTCAAATGGCCCATGTTGCTTGAAGTAAATAGCTTAATCCGATTTGAAGGCAATCCGCTGGATGCCATGCTGGATTTTAAGCTGAGAGGAGGAGCAGATGGCTCCCACTATCCAGAGTCTCGACTTACTCCTTTACCTGGCCTGTCATCGATCGCTTTGTCAGCAAGGATGAGTTGGTCGAAACTCTCCGGGCCGTTCGCGAAGTACTCGAAGAATACCGGGTGACCGAAATCCTAACACGCCTCGTGCCTGGAGCCGCCTTTTCACGCCCATCTTTACTATAGGGAATTTTTGCTGAGCATCGGGTGACGGAATCGAGGGTAGAATTCACTTTGCCGCTTTTTCTTCGTGGTACTCCATCTCCGTGTTGATTGCCCAGATATTGTCTTTCGTCGTTATGCCGTTAACGATGTTTTCTACAGCGGTCATGGCAGTCAGCATCGAGTGATCCTGATTGTTGTACTTGTGCATGCCGTTGCGGCCAACCAGGAAAAGGTTCCCAAATCCATCAAGGTAATTCCGAATCACGTCGAAGCGGTCGTAGCTCCCGAAGTAGGCAGGGTAAGTCTTGGGCACGCGGACAACATGCGAGTCTTCAACATCCTCAGCTTTGAGAATACCGATCTTGGCAATCTCGGTGATGGCGAAGCGGGACATTTCTTCATCGGAAAGCTTCCACAAATCGTCCGTGTCGTTGCAGAAGTATTCGAGGCCGATCCAGACTTTATCGGCAGCGCTCACCAGATATGGGCTCCAGTTGTTGAAGATCTGAAGCCGCCCGACAACCACGTCGGGCTCTTGAATATAAATCCAGTTGTCCTTGAGCGGCGAGCCATCTTTTTCCTTGACAGCCAGCCTCGAAGCAAGAAGGCCGACAGTGATAAAGTCGCGATACATCAGGCCTTCCGAGACTTCGGTCACCTCGGCGGGAACCTGATCACTATGAGTCGCGGAAATGGCGCGCACCAGGTCGCGGATAGGCATGGTGGAAAAGAAGTAGTCGCCGGCAAATGTAACGCGTTCGCCGGATTCGTTGGTGCCTTCGACGGAGACGATTCTCTTGCCCTCAACTTTGATCCGGTTAATTTGAATGCCGAAATGAATCTCACCCCCGGCATCGCGGACCAGGTCGGCTGCGTGCTCCCAGAGTTGGCCGGGACCAAATTTGGGGTAAAGAAACTTCTCGATCAGTGAGGTCTCAGTCTGTTTCTGAGCGATATCGCCAGACGGCTTGGGACCAAACGCTTTCTTGAGGAAGTGCACCACGACGCCCTTGAGCGACAGCCCCCTGATGCGCTGGGCACCCCATTCGGCGCTGATTTCGTTGCAGGGTACGCCCCAGACCTTTTCCGTGTAGGATTTGAAAAACGTCAGATAAAGCTGCTTGCCGAAGCGGTTAATAATGAAATCTTCGAGCGATTTTTCCTCGCGCTGGGGAAGCAGGGCCGAACGCATATAGCTGACACCGCAGCGAAAAGTGCGTACGACGCCGAGGTTGATAAAGGTGGCCGCCTTGAGACTAATGGGATAGTCGAAGAAGCGGCGCAGAAAATAGATTCGGCTCTTGCGTTGCCGGATCAGCATCACCAGATCTTCGGTTTTGGGATCGGGGGCGGACGTTGCCTGCGGAATATCACGCTGTTGCCCCTGGTAACGGAGCTGGCCGGCCTCACCCTCCCCAGCTTCGACTGGCATTAATTCGAGCCACCAGCGCATCACACGGTCCGATTTCGAAAAGAATCGGTGACCCCCGATGTCCATCCGATTGCCCTTGTAGCGAACAGTGCGGGAAATGCCGCCAATCTCGTGGCTGGCCTCAATGAGGATAGGTTTGACCCCGGTTTGACGCTGGAGCTCGATGGCGGCGGTGAGTCCGGCCGGACCCGCTCCGATAATTAAGGCTGTTCCTTGCTTCATGCTGTGGGCTTCATGCTGTGGCTCTGGTTCCTTGTTTGGATGGTAGCGCAGGGACGCGGCTTCCGAGTGGGAAGAGTCATATCTGGAACCAAGCGGCACACGGGCTGTCTGAAGGCAACGCGCAAACAGCACAAAGGCCGGGTTTAATCCCAGCCCTTGCGTGTTCGTGCTGATGTTTCTGCTAGATTCTGCCGGAATCCGGCCCGGAAGGCATTCGAAAACGATTCGCCAATTCACAAACCGCAGCCAAAACTGTGCGACGCGTCTTTTCTTAATGAAAAAACACTCAACAATCCTGGTGATGAGATCAAGCGATTGGGGGAACCGATTAGAGCGGCTGCACGTCGGCAGCCTGCCATCCTTTGGGGCCCTTCACCACGTTGAATTGCACGGCTTGACCTTCTTGCAGACTCTTGAAACCACTGGAGTTGATTGCAGAGTAGTGCACGAAAACATCTTCGCCGTTCTGACGCGAGATAAAGCCGAAGCCCTTCGCGTCATTGAACCACTTCACAGTACCTTGTTCCATTTGATCGTGTTTCCTGGATTGAATTGCGCTGGATGAATCGGAGCGACCACTGGCAGAATCTTGCTTGGTTGGGCGAGTGCTGCTGCTGCCCGGTTCGGTTCTAACGCTGGCGATAGTGTACCATCGCTGTCAAATTTAGCGGGTATAAATTGTTGGCGGACCTTCCAAAGGCCGGAGAAAGAAGGATTTAGGTGGACATCCCCTGACCAGAGCCTGGCATGTTTAGGAATGTCCATGGGCCATGAAGTTATTCCCGACGGGCCCGAACTTGACAGTCGAATGCGAGTGTCGAGCCGGGCCTCTTATTATCCAGTGAGCGCTCGTTGTCAGAACGAGAAGGCAATCTGGGCGTTCAGTGCGTTTGCGGTGGGCAAGTCCCTAAGCTGGATACGATCGTATTGGAACTTCACTGCCGCGTTTTCGCTGAAGTTGTAACGCACTCCAACCCCAGGACCGTTGATTCTGCCCACGAATCCGGTCACGTACGCCGGTACAAAATTGCTTGGGTTAGCAAGAGCCCACACCGGGTCGGTAGAGGGAGCGTTGAAGTACTGGTACCGGAAATAAGGCCGGTAGCTGCGAAACGCGCGCGAAAACTGAGTATAAAAAGCGTTGGTATTGAACTCGCTGACGCCAACTTCGTTGTGCCTGACAAGAAGGGCTTCATTAAGGATTTCATATTTGCCGTTGTTGAAGACTCCGTGGGCCGTAGCGATGGTTTCGCCGACCGATGGACCGGGTATCGTGAGGTTGTCATGGCGGAGCGAAAAGCCCGCCTGAAGCCCCGAGAATCTTCTGGGGCGAATGAATAAACCGCCGTTGACCGACTTGCTGTTATTCGCGTCCTGGTTGCTCTGCGCAGGCTCGACATTTAATCCCCATGCGCGACCGTTGCCGAACTCCACTACATAATTCAGTCCCAGGTTTCCCGAGGGAATCTCGCCTGTCAGGTTCACGCCGACATCCTGCATGGGAAGAACCCCGCCGCTGTCGTCGAAGTTGTACATAAAGGGCCGATCGGTAGTGGTTTCCAGCAGTTCGGCCTTGTTAAACTCTGAATTGTAGTAGCCCACCCACGTGTGATATCGCCCCATCGTTGCAGTGAGGTACTTGCTTTGCCGGTAGCGAAGAAACAGCCTCTCTACGTCTACTGAGACGGAATTGTCATTTTCCGCGATGAAGAGCAACTCTCCCAGCGCGCTGACCTTGTTCGAGATACGCGCCGTGCTGAACAGATCGAGCGAACCGAATAGGAACGTGTCGGGATCGTGACTGACCGACTGAGCGGCGACGTCGCCGAAGAGTTCAAGCTTCAACCGCGGGGCGACTTCATTCACTAACTCAGATTCCGAGGCTACGAGCGCTGGCGCCGGTGCTAGAGCAGCTACTGGAGGTACGATCGGGGCTGCCACCGCCAGCGGGGCAGAGGCGGTGGCCAGCGCGGGCACAGGCAACTGCGCTTTGAGTTGCTTCACTTCAACTTCGAGTTCTTGAAGACGCTCAAGTAGCTGCTTGTTGATTTCTTCCTGACTCGATTGAGGATTGGGCGTCTGCTGCGCCTGCGCAAGATTTGAAGCGGACGGAAATGCACTCAAGACGAGCAAGGAAAGCGCCAGGCTAAGCGATTTTGCCCAAAGGCCATTCATAAGTTTTCTCAAAACAATTCCCTCAGTTCTGTCATTCCTACCTTGGATAAGCAATCTGTAGGCCAAAGTCTGGGCGTGCCTGCTGATAGAACTCAAAGGGCCTCGGGGACCGGATCGAAGGCGCAAACTCATAAGTCAAGGCACTGTGCCGCTAATAAGCTCTCTTTCCGGAAAACGGGCGGACGGATATTGACGGCCAATACCAACAGGAAATCCTTGATTTATCTTGATCTGAGGCCTGCGAAGTTTTAATGTCCGCCTGAAAGGTCTCAATGCCTCACGATCCGGTTCCTGAACTCTTACGGCGCGCCACCGACTTGCTGGAGGCGGAGTTCGCCGGGCTGCCGGAGTATGAGATCGAGGTTCGTGCGGAGTCCGACGCAGACGCAATTGCCCGGGTTTTGGGAACAGTCGCGCATCGGCTGGGGGATAACTACCCTTATTTCCATCCTCTTTATGCGGGACAGATGCTGAAGCCACCGCATCCCGTGGCGCGCGCAGCCTATGCGCTGGCAATGAAGGTGAATCCGAATAACCATGCGCGAGATGGTGGACGTGCAAGTTCGGAAATGGAGATTGAGGCTGTTCGCGGCATTGCGCAGATGTTCGGGTGGACTGAATACCTGGGACACCTCACCTCAAGCGGAACAATTGCCAATCTGGAAGCACTCTGGGTAGCAGGTCAACTGGCGCCGGGTAAGCGGATTGTCGGGTCGGAACAGGCGCACTATACACATCGGCGAATCTCCGCAGTTTTGCAGCTTGAGTTCACCGGGATAGAGGCTGACAACCGCGGCCGCATGAGCCTGGAAGCCCTGGAAACCGAGTTGCGCCGCGGCGATGTCGGCACGGTAGTGGTGACGCTTGGCACTACGGCAATTGGCGCGGTGGACCCTCTGGATGAGGTTCTCAAGCTGAGAGCGCGCTACGGATTCAGGGTGCACGTCGATGGGGCATACGGCGGCTACTTCCGGCTGATCGCAGAGGACCTTGCTGATGAGACACGACGGGCTTATCTGGCGACAGAGCAGGCAGACTCGCTGGTGATCGATCCCCACAAGCATGGATTGCAGCCGTATGGGTGCGGCTGCGTGCTGTTTCGCGATCCGACGGTGGGCCGCTTCTACAAGCACGACTCGCCGTATACATACTTCACATCAAAGGAGTTGCATCTCGGCGAGATTAGCCTGGAGTGTTCGCGCGCCGGGGCTGCGGCTGTAGCGCTATGGGCCACGCAACAGCTCTTACCGCTTGTGCCTGATGGCGTGTTTGCGCAGGGGCTGAAGAGCGGGCGGGCAGCCGCTTTGGAATTGAGCAAGCGGTTAAGTGAAGACGGGCGATTTGAGCCGCTAGCCGCAGCGGTTCCCGAACTTGATATTGTTGTGTGGAAGCTCAAAGCTGAGGGCGCGGAGCCGGCTTCGGAACTGGCGCAAAGAATATTCGTGGCTTGCGCGACAAGGGATTTGCATTTGGCTCTTGTACAATTGCCGCAATTCTGGTTTCGCCCGGAGGCTTCCGAAAAGGCTGACCTCGTTACGTGTTTGCGTTCAGTTTTAATGAAGCCGGACCATGAGGCCTGGCTCGGCAGGATCTGGGATCGGCTGAGCGCCTCGACTAAGGAAGTGCTGGGAGAATAAGGTTCGATGGCTGAAATAGAAGCGATCAGGAAAGAAAACGTTGTCATGCGGGCGGGAGACTGCTCCGTGACGATTCTTCCCCATTTGGGAGGCAAGATTGCTTCGATTCTGATTGCGGATCAAGAGCTCTTGCAAAGCCCTCTAGTCCCCTATGCCCCGCGCACACGAACCATGACTTTCGACGCAGCAGACGCCAGCGGCTGGGATGAGTGCTTGCCTTCCGTTGCAGCCTGCACGGTGAAAACGGAAGCGGGGATGGCTTCGATTCCAGATCATGGAGACTTGTGGCGTGTCGATTGGAAAACCGCGAATCACGGACCAGGAACCCTTCGCGGCGAGTGTTTTTCATTGCCGCTAACGTTGGAACGGACGCTTCTCCTGTCGGAATCGGCGGCCGGTTGGAGATTGCAGCTCGATTACACGCTCAAAAATGAAGGCCGCTTCTCTGTGCCCTGGTCGTGGGCGGCACATCCACTCTTTGTTGCTGAGGCAGGAGATCGGATTGTCCTTCCGGAATCGATCAAATCCCTGAGCGTGGAAGGTTCCGGCGGTGGTCGACTGGGCATTGGCGGAGACAAGGTAGCCTGGCCTATAGCATCGTTGGCCGACGGAAGCCGGTCGGACTTGAGCCTGGTGCAGGGGCCGGAGTCGGAGATTGGCGACAAGCTATTCACTGGACTGCTGGGTGATGCCGAAAACTGGTGTGCGCTTGAGCGGCCCAGGGCCGGAGTGCGCGTCAAAGTCGAGTTCGATACAACCGCTACGCCCTATCTGGGACTGTGGATCTGTTATAGCGGTTGGCCGGCGAGGTCCGGCAAGAAACAAATGTGTGTGGCAATGGAACCGGCAACTGCGCCGGTTGATTCGCTGGCAAGAACAGGGTCATGGTCGCGATTCCTGAGCGCGGGAGAAAGCTTCTCATGGACCATGACAGTTCAGATCGAACCCTTTAAGGTGTGAGTAGATATGCGTGATCCAGCTATTTTCCGTTCGATGCACCTGGCCCGCTTTGAAGCGGAGCCGGCAATTTATGCCGCACCGGGGCGCGTAAATCTGATTGGCGAGCATACCGATTATGCGGAAGGTTTTGTAATGCCCGCCGCAATCGACTTTGCAACGCTGGCAGGCATTTCACCGCGATCCGACGGCAAGATTGCTCTGTTTTCAGAGAACTACGGGCAAGTTAGATACTTCGACGCAGCGGAATTGCCCGCGACCGCCGGGAAGCACTGGACCGACTATCCCCTGGGGGTGGTTTCGATTCTTGCCGGTGAGGGTCACGTGATTCCAGGTTTCAGCCTGAGCCTTTGGGGCGACGTGCCGCTGGGCGCAGGGCTGTCCAGTTCGGCATCTGTGGAAGTGGCCACCGCTCTGGCAGTTACAGGATTGATTGGCGTCGACTATCCGCGGCCCGTGCTGGCGCGGCTCTGCCAGCGGGCCGAGAACGAGTTTGTCGGAGCGAATTGCGGAATCATGGACCAATTCATCTCCGCAAACGGGGCCAGGGACCATGCGCTGTTATTGGATTGCCGTGATTTAAGCTTCAAACTTGCGCCGATTCCGGACCATGTGGCACTCGTCATTGCCAACACAATGGTCAAGCATGCGATTACTGGCGGCGAGTATACGAGCCGGCGAGCAGAAGTGGAGGCCGCCTGCGCGGTGATCGCCAGCCATCGGCCGGAGGTGAAGTTTTTGCGGGACGCAACAGTCGAGGACCTGGAGAAGTGGGGCCATGAGATGACGCCAAACTCGCTGAAGCGTGCGCGGCATGTGATCACCGAAAATTTGCGGACCGTTGCAGCAGCCGATGCGCTGATTAAGGGCGATCTGAATGAGCTGGGGCGTCTGATGGCCGAGGCGCATACCAGCTACAGTAAAGACTTTGAAGCAAGTTGCGATGAGGCGGACGCCATGGTCGAGCTGGCGCAGGATTTGCCAGGACTGATTGGCGCGCGGCTGACGGGCGGCGGATTTGGCGGCTGCACCATCAACCTTGTTGAACAAAGTGAAGCCGCGGAGTTTCAACATGAACTCGCAGGACTTTACGCGGGACAGACCGGAATTGTGCCACAGATCTTCATTTGCCACGCCTCCGGAGGCGCGCATCGGGTGCAATAGGGCATCCTGAGAGTTCCAAACAGCTTCAAATCCATATAAGTACGCGAGAGGCTAAATTCCATAGCACCTTGGTCCCATAGCTCCAGGTTGTGGACGAGTGACGAATGGCCCAATTGTGCCAAACCTCTCGTTGGCAATCCTTGATAAAATCACCAGAGATTAACTCAAAGAAGGCCAGGAACGATTCCGGTTCCCAAACCGGCCTCAGGGAAGTCTATTCCCGGATTGTCGCTTCTCAGGACCGAGCGACGCGGAGACAATGAAGAGATGCAACCGACATCAACCAAGCCGTTCTCGTACGAAACCTTTCCCGCCGCGGGAGTGGTTGCTTATTTCTCAATGGAGATTGCGATCAATCCAGCCATGCCAACGTACTCGGGCGGCCTCGGAGTGCTTGCCGGAGACACGCTGCGTTCGGCAGCCGATCTTGGGGTTCCGCTGGTAGCGTTTACACTGGCCCACCGCAAGGGCTACTTCCAGCAGCATCTCGACAGCAGGGGTATCCAGAGCGAGGACGTTCAGCCTTGGGACCCGGCCGATTTCTGCACCGAAGAAGCGGCCCGGATTACTGTGAGTGTGGAAAATCGCGTGGTCACGGTGCGAGCCTGGCGCTACGATCTTGTTGGCCGCTATGGGCATATAGTGCCGATCTATTTGCTCGACACCGATTTGGAGGGGAACTCGGGATGGGACCGCGGCTTGACCGATCACCTATACGGCGGCGACACAAACTACCGCCTGCAACAGGAAATTGTGTTGGGGATGGGCGGTGTCAGGATGGCGAATGCGCTCGGCCACCGGGTAAACGTCTACCACATGAATGAAGGCCACGCGGCGCTGCTGACACTGGCTTTGATCGAGAGCCAACTGGGCGGCGGACCGCTCGGCGTGCCGACGGAATCCGATCTGGCTCTGGTCCGTAAGAAATGCGTGTTCACGACACACACCCCGGTTCCGGCGGGGCACGACCGCTTCTCGACCGAACAGACGATTCGGATTCTCGGCGCGGACCGTACGGCGCGGCTAGAAAAATTGGGTTGTTATCGCGACGGAATGTTGAATATGACTTTGCTGGCGCTGAAGTTTTCCCGCTATGCCAACGGCGTTGCCATGCAGCATGCGAAGGTGTCGCAGGCAAT
>Ga0302140_10001754_pt1 | contig 28491 bp, 22 predicted proteins | sample I_Bog_E1_1_FD_202095 | JGI IMG/M metagenome (GOLD analysis project Ga0302140, IMG submission 202095) | Peat permafrost microbial communities from Stordalen Mire near Abisko, Sweden - I_Bog_E1_1 | ecosystem: Environmental > Terrestrial > Soil > Wetlands > Peat | place: Sweden: Abisko, Stordalen... | reverse complement strand
GCTATTGAGCTACCTACGGATCAGAAGGTTGGGGATTCGACTTCCTCCGAGCGCGCTGAACAAGCCAGTCAGGTGGCTTGCGCTGCCCAATCGCCGACCGGGGGCCCGGTGTTCGCGCTGGCAAACACCTGCTTGAGCCGACACGGGTCGCCAGTGGAACTTACGGGAGACTGCCTCGGTAGAATTAGCGACATGTCGCACCTGGACCGAATCACGAGCGACCAAGCCATCTGTCACGGTCGGCCGATCGTTCGCGGCCTGCGGTACCCGGTGGAGTCGCTTCTCGAGCTTCTGGCGGCCGGTATGTCCACCGAAGAGATCCTTGCCGACTATCCAGACCTCGAACGAGACGACCTCCTGGCCGCACTCGAGTTCGCGGCCATCGCGTTGGGCACGCGACGGGTAACGCCTCTCGACGCCGCGTGAGATTTCTCGTCGATACCCAGCTCCCCAAACACCTCTGTCGGCTGCTGACCGAGATGGGACACGATGCCGTCCATGTATCGGACCTGCCCAACGGAAACCGCAGCACGGACGCGGAAGTGATCGCGGCGGCCGATGAGGAGGGCCGTGTCGTGGTCAGCAAGGACTCCGACTTCCGTCTCAGTCACCTGCTTCGCGGGCAGCCGAGTCGGCTCTTGGCAATCGTGACTCGGCAACGTCAGCAATACCGACTTACTTGGGTTGTTCAACACGAACGCAGATCGGATTCTCTCCGCGCTCGACGAGAGCAGCTTCGTAGAGTTAGGGGCGGCGAGCCTGGTAGTTCACGGAGAACCCGCCGATCCCTGATTAGCCCTAGTCGCTTCGCGCAAGAAGCTGACGTTTCGAGGTTTGCGCTCACCTATCCCCCGGAGATTTGGGGGTCGAACACGCGGATGGTCCGGGTCAGGTCCGGCGAAGAAGTGCGTGCCACGGCTCGCCGATCGGAACGTCAGCCGTCCAGAGCCGAAGGAAGACAAGCCGTGGTAGTCGGGTCCGGCACTGCAGAGGCGGCGCGAAAGAGCGAACATTCGAGCCAACAAACCCGTCCCAGGACGTCGCACGCCGTCGCACGCTGTTGCGCAAGAACCGCGGGACGGCCACCTGGACGGGACGAAATGCGACGGCGCGGGACAATCTGACACGAGCAGCGACACTGTGAAGCTACCTACGGATCAGAAGGTTGGGGATTCGAGTTCCTCCGAGCGCGCTGAATAAGTCCAGTCAGGCCTTCGAAGCTCCAGTTCAACTTCGAGGCTGGCGCGGCGTCCTCCGCCACGCCAGCCTCTGCAAGCCTCCAGGCTTGGCGCGCTGCTCCGGGCCCCGTACGTCGTCGAGTAGCGCCGGCTCTTGGAGCTGTGCCTCATCCTCGTTCGGAAGCTCGCCGTGGCGCCGGTGGCCCCGTTCCACGATGATCGTCCCAGCCGTTTCAACGATCCGACCGAACTCACCTCCCCTCTCGAGCGAGTGACCGAACTCCTCAAGGCGACGCGATCCCGTCGTCACAGGACTGACTCCGGGATTGCTCGACCGGGCCTTGACCAGACCTCGTCCAAGGAGTCTTGAACCGTCCAGACCTCGCCGCGTGAAGCCCGTGAGTCTCGTCACAAGAGATTACAAATAAGTTACGTTCGGGAGAGCTTAAGATGGCCGGGGCAGCGCAGTGAGACAGATCCGGGGACAGCAAGTGGGATCCCAGCCCTTTCAGACTCACCCATAACTGGCGCAGAAATCGCACAATGCACATGAACCTGGCCAGAAGGGCCGCCCTGGTACTCGCTGCGGCGGGTATCGCGCTCGGTACCGCTGCCTATGCCAGCACCGCTTCAGCGGCGACTTCGCCGCGCTTGAGCTCGACGTCGCAGAGCGTAAGAACCTTGAAGGTGGCGCTGGTTGCACCGAGCGCGACCAACGACCTTTCCTGGACCCAGACGATGTACAGCGCGCTCGAGAGCCTGAAGACGTCTCAACATCTCAAGCTCGCCGTGTCGGCTAACGAGTACGTGACTTCCGACGCGGCAAACATTATCCGCGAGTACGCGTCCCAGGGCTACAACCTTGTCATTGGCCACGGTGGGCAGTACGGCTCGATCATCCAGCAACTCGCTCCCCAGTTCCCGAAGGTGTCGTTCGCCTGGGGCGCCGTGTCGTCAACCTTCGACTTGCCGAACGTCTTCGCCTACGAGGCTGAGGCCAATGAGGGCGGCTATGTCCAGGGATATATGGCGGGAATGCTAAGCAAGTCTCACGTCCTTGGGGTCATAGGCCCGATCGCGACCGGTGACGACATGCTTTACGTCGACGGTTTCGTCGCCGGAGTAAGGGCCGAGAACAAGTCCAACGTAATACACCCCGTCTACACCGGTTCCTACAGTGACGACAGCCTCATGGCTACGGCGGCAAAGACCTTCGTGTCGGACGGAGCCGATGTTCTTTCCGCCACGACGCAGTCCTCGGTGGGTGCACTGGGCATCGCCAGATCGGACAAGCTACCTTTCTTTGCTAGCGACTGGTCGGAAGCTTCGCTCGCTCCGCATAGTGTCGTTTCGTCTCAGGTCTACGACTGGCAGTCCGTACTGATCCAGATGTTCGGAGCAATCCGCTCGGGCAAGCTCGGCGGCGCGACCTACGTGATTGACATCGGCAACGGTGGCGAAACAATAGATTTCAACTCGGGTTACCGCCTTCCCGCCCGGATCAAGGCCGAGGGCGAGAAGTTGATTAAGGAAATCACCGACGGGACCCTCACGCCTCCGCAGTAATCGACCCTGATCCTCTGCTGAGTCGACCGCCATCGACTGTGATGGCGGTCGACGGCAGGCGAGATAGTCGTGGAGATTCGGCAAATGTTTCGGATTGGCCTGACCGGGCGACGAGCCAGCGAAATGGCCGAGACGCCGCAGATGCCACTGTGTCCCTGAGGAAGTGGGCGACGACCCCCGGCGTGTCCGGCCGGCACCGGCGCGCAGATGTCCTAGGTGCGACGGCGCGCAGTTGGCACAGATGGTTCTCGGCCCGTGCCGCGAGAATCGGTGGCGCGTTCGCCGCGCTTTGCATCGAGTTCGAGGGTAAATAGATCCCCTTTCGCGGAACCGACCCATTGCGCGACGTGCCGATCAGAACCTCCTTTCAAGCAGCACGATGTTCGCCGTCCGACGCTTCGGCGTCAGCGACACGCTCTCCAGGACGCTCACGACAGACCAACTGCATCCAGTCGACGGTTCCCATCTCCCGTCCCACCTCCGGCCGGTTAGCTGGAGGCACGGCTCCAACAAGCAGGCGGGTGCCAAGCTCAAGGCCCTATGGTCCGTTACGCGCTGGCAGTAACGAGCGAGAATATTCTCGGTTTGAGCCGCGTATAAGGCGCGCCTGGAGCACGGTGACCGCGTTGGGTTGGGAGCCGGAGGGGTGGGGAGCCGTGGACGAAAGAGGTCTCACTCACTCAGCTTCTCGAGGGCCGCCGTCTGCGTCCCCATGGCCCATAGGCAGGCACCTTGGTGCGCACACCAAGTAGCCTCGTCCGGTGCTCCGCAGAGCCACGTCCGAAGACCTCGATGCGCTGATACCACTGGTCGAGGCCTTCTACGCGGTCGATCATCACTGCTACGACGAGAATCGTGTCGTCAGCGCCCTTCAGCCCTTGCTAGCCGGGGACACATTCGGCCAGATCTGGGTAGTTGAGCTCAAGTCCGCGCTCGTCGGCTACGCGATTGTCACATGGGGCTATTCACTCGAATCTGGCGGCCGGGAGTGCCTCGTCGACGAGATCTTCATCGCCGAACAGTCGCAAGGTCTCGGTGGCATCCTGCTTGAGACGGCACTCGAAGGTGCGCGGGTTTCGGGGGCATCGGCTGTCTTCCTTGAAACCGAAACGCACAACGCCCGCGTGCGCGCCTTCTACTCCAGACACGGATTCGCGGTTGAGGAGTCTGTCTGGATGCGCCGCAGCCTGTAGCACCGGGGAAGCGCCGCTGCCGACAGAGGCCCCAGGAGAACTGGTCGACCTGTCGTCCGACCTCGCACTGGTTCACCCACATGCACACACGCTTGACCGGCCGCCTAAGAGAACTGCGTCAACCAGCGCTCGTTGGCCGCGAAGATGTCATCGGTTAGCTGCCATATTTCGCGCAGAGAACATGGACGGCCGATCTCGGTGACACCGAATACTGGCTTTGCCAGCTTGGCTTCCTTGCAGCGAACCGCCCACAAAATGTGCACGTCTACCTGGCCTGTCGATGTTGAGACTGACCTTTCGCTGGTACACCTCCGATGCTCAGTAGTTCGCTTCTTCGTCAATGACCATGCAGCTGACGGGAGCCACCGCCGTGAGGTTTAGCGGAACACGCCCTGGAAGTGACCAGACCCGATCCACCGTCGCGCGAGGATGAAGACGACGACAACGGGGGCGATCGTCGCCAAGAGCAAGAACGCGATCGCGCTCGGTGGCCAGCTCGTGTGCAGCTGGACCACACCGAGGTACTCCCCGGACGTCTCGCCGCTGAACAGCTGAAGGGCGATGCCAAGCGGCAAAGGGTAGCGGTCGGTTGTATTGGTCGACCAGTACATGACCCACGGCAGGAAGAAGTTTGTCCAGCTCGCGACAATGTTGAGAAACACGATCAGCGCTGCGACTGGCTTTGAAAGAGGAACGGCAATGTGTCGAAACACCTGCCATTCGTTGCAACCGTCCGAGCGGGCCGTCTGAAACAGGACACTGAAGCGCTCGGTGTGGAAGTACAGGTAGGACAGGTAGACGCCGAACGGGAACAGGCCGTAAGGCACGATGACCGCGAGCGGGCTCGTCAGCTGATGCACCTCGTTTGCCTCGAGGAAGAGCGGCAACACGAGCGCGCTGGTCGGGATCAGCATTACGAGCATCGTGAGGATCAAGAGCGCACGTCGACCAGGAAACTCGTGCGTCGCAATGGCGTAACCGGCGGGAATGCATGCTGTGATGGCGATCGCAGCCCCCGCCGCAGAGTAGAGCACCGAGTTGAACAGCCAAATTCCTAGGTTGCCGGCGATCAGTCCTAGGTGGACGCCGATCGCCTCGAAGACGAGCCAGATGATTGGCACAACAAAGAACGCCGCAAAGAGTGTGAGTAGGACGTACATAACAACCTGGCCCGTCGAAGCCGGTCGCGCGGCCGAATTCGCATGAGAGCGCATCAGTGGCCAACGTCGAACAAGCCGGTGCGCAACAGGACGACGGCCGCGCAGATCACGGCGACCACGAGCAAGTCGACAGAGATCGCAGCCGCGTAGTTGAAGTAGTCGTAATGGAACGCAAGAAAGATAGCGAGCTGGTTAGGCGACCAGGCCTGATTCGCGATCCCGCCCGTAGCCTCACTAATCAGCTGCGGTTCGGCGAACAGCTGCGACCCGGCGGCGAACGCGCCGATCACCATGTAGGCGATCCATTTCTTGATCAAAGGCAGCTTGATGTTGACCGCGGTGCGCCATGCTCCTGCGCCGTCGAGCCTCGCGCTCTCGAGTACCTCTTCGGGAATTGTCGCGAGAGCTCCGTGCATGACGACGATCCAGCTCCCGGCACCGCTCCAGAACGCGATCAGTGCGAAGATCACCGGGAGGTGGGCTGGCGCGAGCGAGTCGCCGAGCGTGTGGTAGCCGAGCCAGCTCAACACGAAGCCCCACGGACTCTTGCCCGGTTGCAGCATGAACAGCCAGAGCATCACGCTTGCCGAGCCGGCAAGCGCTGCCGGAAGGTAAAGCACGAAGCGAAAAGCAGCGCCAACGCGCTCATTCAATGAATGCAGCATCAGCGACAGGCTGACGACGAAGACGACGAGCGCGGTGAGCCAGATCCCCAAGAATTTGATGATGTTCTCGAATGCCGGCACGAACTCGGAGTTGTGGGTGGAGTCGATGAAGTTGCCAAGCCAAGTGAAGTGGCCCGTCAGCGACGTCAGCGCCAGATGGACCACGTAGCCCGCCGGATAAATTCCGATGGCCACGAGCAGCACGACATACGGAGCGATGAACAGGTAGCCCGACTTGCGCGGTCGCGTAGGTGACTTACGTTTCATGCCAGAGCCTGCAGGTCGACCTGCCCTGGTCACCCATTTGGTCATCAGACGTCATATCAATACTCTTTCAGCCGGTCGTAGGCGACGCTAAGTGGTTCGACGACGGCGACTTGGGCACTCTCGCTCGGTGTCGCAGTAGCACGAATGACGCTCCGTGCAAACTCTCGGCCAACTTGGCGAGGAACTCGAGTCCCAACCTTCTGAACTGAACGGCAGAACCGCTGGCCGTCAGTGCGCGACCTTCCTGGCCGTCACCGCGCAGCTCTCGTGGCCGCCAGTGCGCGTTCCTCAATTACCGTTGACAAACAGAGCGATATCGAGCTGAGCCCCGCCTCGGAGGAACAGAGGGATTCGCTCCAGCGGAGCACTTGCGGTCACCACCGCGCCGCCGGGCTCGCGCGCTCCTGTCCAGGCATCTGTCCATTCCGTCCCAGCAGGCAGGTACAACGACCGCCCGCTCGCATGCTGCTCGAGCACCGGAGCTACCAGCAGGTCTGGGCCGAACATGAACTCGTCGTCCACATCCCAGCACCTCTTGTCCTGTGGGAACTCGAGGAGCAATGGCCGCATGACGGGTATGCCAGTCCGGCTTGCCTCCCTTGCCTGAGCATGCAAGTAAGGCCTTAGCCGCTCGCGGAGGAAGATATAGCTCGTGAGGATCGAGCAAGCTTCCTCACCGAACGACCAGATCTCGTTCGGACCACCTGTCATGTCCGTGCCCATCGCAGCGTTGGGAAGGCGATCCCCATGAAGGCGGAACAGCGGGCAGAAAGCCCCGTACTCGAACCAGCGGACCAGAAGCTCCCTGTATTCCGGGTCGTCTGGATCGCCCTTGAAGAATCCACCGATGTCCGCCGTCCACCACGGAATGCCACTCATGGCCATATTGAGTCCCGCGCGTACCTGCACTCGGAGTGACTCGAAGGTCGACGGAGTGTCGCCCGACCAGATCGCCGCGCCATAACGTTGGCTGCCTGCCCACCCGGACCGGCATAGCAGGAGTACCTCTTCCTCGCCGCAGCGAAGCATGCCTTCGTAGAAGCCGCGCGCGTGCTCTCGTGGATAAAGGTTTGCAACCTCAAGCCCAGGCCCCGCTGCGAACCTCAGGCCTGCGGGGTAGCCAGGTTTCATCTCAGGTTCGCAGGCATCTAGCCAGAAGACTCGGATACCCGCGTTGTGATAGTTCTTCTGCACCTGCTCCCAGATGTAATCGCGGGCGGCGGGATTGGTGGAGTCGTAGAAGGAAATTCCGATCCAGGCGTTCATGCCTCGTTCCGGCCAGGTCGAGTGCACTGGTGGACTCTGCTCGCTTGCGATCAAGAAGCCACTTTCCAACATCGGCTGATAGTTGACCGAAAGCGGGCTGGCACATGGCCAGACTGACACCATTAGCTCGGTGCCCATAGACTTGAGTTCGCTCACCATTGCAACCGGGTCGGGCCACTCGCTGGGATCGAAACTCCAGTCACCCAGATGCTCCCAATGGAAGAAGTCACTCACGATCACTGCCAAAGGGACTCCTCTGCGGTGGTACTCCCGGGCGACGCCTAGGAGCTCCTCCTGGGTCCGGTAGCGGAGCTTGCTCTGCCAGAAGCCGCTTGCCCAAGAAGGTAGGTCGGGAGCGTGCCCGGTGGCATCCGCGTAGTGCGAGAGGAGATCCGCCGGCTTGTCGCCGGCGGTCACCCAGTAGTCTATTTGGCGCGCGCTATCGGACACCCAACGAGTCCCATTGTTGGCGAGCTCAACCCGCCCCACAGCGGGGGAATTCCAAAGGAACCCGTAGCCCCTGTTCGAGACCATGAAGGGAATCGAAACCTCTGCATTTCGCTGGACGAGGTCCATAACGAGTCCCTTTTGATTGAACTCACCGTGGAGATGTTGACCAAGACCGTAAAGCTTTTCTCCGTCGTACGCTTTGAAGCGTTGCTCTATGCGGTAGTGCCCATTGCCGTTCGCGAGATGCAGCCTGGGACCTGGCCACCAAAAGTGCGCCTTCTGCTCGGACAGTAGTTCCCGGCCGTCGTCGGAACGCCAGAAGCTGACCAACCCGTCGGAGGAGATCTGAGCCCTCAGCTTTCCGTTGACGAGGGTATTCCGATCACCGGTCGCGTCGGCTGATGGAGCCGGGCAAGTCGCGGCAAGCGCGCCTGGGAGCTCCTCCGCGATCTGGGCTTGACTGGCACGCACTCTTATCGAGTCCTCTCCCCAAGCCTCCAAGCGCAAGCGCTCGTGGCCCGCGGCGTACTCAAGTGTCACTCGGGTGCCATCGACCATTCTGCTACCTCTCTAGGTATCGCCGTTGAAATGGAGCTTTGGGTGCTCCCGCTCCGAGCCCGCCGAGCACTGCCTCGCCATTACGTCCTAGTTCAACCGGCGCTTCTTTCTCGCCAGGCCTTTTCGAGGCTACTAATCCTTCTCTGCCTTTCCCTCCGATTGCGAATGGCCCCTTTATCCATGGACCGAAGGTGGTCTCGAACACTCTCACTGACATTCGGCGCCGCCTAAGAGAACTGGGTCAACCAGTGCTCGTTCGCCGTGAACATGTCGTCGGTCAACTTCCATATCTCGTCCAGGGAACAGACGGCAGCGGTGAGCGGATCGAGGGCCATGGCCTGGTAGATGGCCTCCCGGTCCCGCTCGAGGTGGCCCTTGACGACAAGCTCCTGCACGGCGATATTGCTCCGGTTCAACGAGGCGAGCTGTGGGGGGAGGGCCCCCACGACACAAGGGTGGACGCCGGCGTTGTCCACGAGACAGGGGACCTCGACGCACGCCCCGGTGGGCAGGTTGGTGACGAGGTCCGCGTTGGGCACGTTGGCGTTGATGCGAAGGGGCGTACCGGTTTCCGCGGAGTGGATGATTCGGCCGCCGTACTCGTCCGAACGCCGCATCTCGACCGGCTCGGTGCCGGCGATCTGGCGGGCAACCTCCTGTTCGTAGGCCGGCTCGCCGCGTCGCATGCCGGCGACGCAGCCGCCCGTCTGGCCATAGCCGAGCCACGCCGAGTAGTCGGACCCGGCCGACTCGAAGGTCTCGACGAGGGAGGCGAGAAGGTCGGGCCGCTTGCGGAAGTAGGGCAGGTACTCGGAGGCATGCCCGCTCGACTCGGTCACGAAGTAGCCGAAGCGGCGCATAAGCTCGAATCTCACCGGCTCCAAGGCGAGCGTCTCGGGGTTGTCGAGGTGTGAGCGCAGGCGGGGGTAGAGGTCCTGGCCATCGTGCTCGAGGGTGAGGAACCAGGCCTGGTGGTTGATCCCCGCCACCCAGTAGCTGAGCTCCTCGTAGGGGACCTCGCAGTACCCGGCGAGTAGCCGCGCCGTGCCCTGGACGGAGTGGCAAAGGCCCACTACCCGCAGTCTCGAAAGCGCCGTGCGCCAGGTCAAGATGGCCATCGGGTTCGAGTACTGCAAGATAAGCGCCCTCGGGCACAGCTCGGCGATGTCCTCTATGAGCCCGTCGAAGACCGCCAGATGCCTAAGGCCGCGGAAGATCCCGCCGGGACCGATGGTGTCGCCAACGCACTGGCCCACCCCGTGGCGCTCCGGGATAGCTATGTCGGCCTCCCACTGGGCGTTGCCGCCCACCTGGATCGTGACGACCACGTAGTCGGCATCTTTGAGGGCCTGGCGGCGATCGGTCATGGCGATGACCCGCACAGAGGACCCGGCCGTCTCGGCCATGCGGCTCACGAGCTTCTCGGCACGCGAGAGTCGGTCGGCGTCGATGTCCATGAGCACGATCTCGGCGTCTCGAAGCTCCGGGAAGGTGAGGATGTCCCGCGTGAGATTCCTCGTGAACACGACACTGCCGGCTCCGATGAAGACGACTCGCACGAAACAACCTCCTATTGGTAGGCATGCCGGAGCCGAAACTGCGTTGCGTTACCCTTCGTACTACCAACAAGCATGCCGGTGACCAACGCACGTGGGCAAAGAGGAAAACGATGAAGACCGGCGCGATCGGCACGAAGGTGGCCGTCGCCAGCTCCGGCCGGAGCACCGGGTTCACGCCGCCACCGAGCGACGGGTTGAACGCGGCTGTACTTCCCAGGAGGTACTGCAGGCTGACCGGGAGCGGGTACTGGCGATCGCTTTAGAACATCACGTAGCGCAGGAAGAAATTGGTCCGGTCGAGCCAACTGTCGCCTCCGCCACCTATTCCTTTGTCGATCCAGCGAGCATGCCGGCCACAAGGGTCCGCTGCGCGAACAGGAACACGAGCAGTACGGGTGCGATTGCGATGATCGTCGCCATCGCCATCTCGGGCCGATAGATGACCGCTTGTCCGCCAGTCGCCGCGACCGGGTTTATCGACGGCGAGCTGCCCAGCAGGATCGGTAGGCCCACCTGCAGCGGGTACTGCGAGTTGTCATAGGTCATCACAAACGGAAGGTAGTAGTTGTTCCAGTTCGCGACGAACGAAAAGAAGGCGACAAGCGCCACGATCGGCGTCGCGAGCGGCAAGGCAATACGCCGGAACACGCCCCATTCGCCGGCGCCGTCAATCCGCGCCGCCCCGATCAGATCCTTCGGAATAGTCGTTGAGAAGTAGATGTAAGCGAGATAGACACCAAACGGGAAGAACCCGAACGGCAAGATGAGCGACCAGACCGTGCCGACCAAGTGCACGGTATTGGCCTCGAGAAACAGCGGCAGGACGAGCGCGGTCGCCGGCACGATCATCACGACGAGCGTGATCGCGAGCAGCGCGCGGCGCCCGACGAAGTGCGTCAGCGCCAGGCCGTATCCGGCCGGAATTGCAGCCAGTACTGCGAGCGCGGTACCGCCAAAAGAGTAGATGGCGGAGTTCTTGAGCCAGGTCAAGACGAGGTCGCCCTCGTAGCTGATGAGTTGGTGGAACATGTGGCCAAATGTTCCGAAGCTGCCGAACGCGAGCGGTGTCTGATTGATGATCTGGCTATCGGTCTTGGTCGGCGCCAGGAGCAGCCAGATGATTGGCCCGAAAAAGAATGCGGCGAACACGAGCAAGATGAGGATTGCGATGATGCGGTAGGCGTAGTGTCGCGCGAGCATCACTGGACCTCAAAGAGTTTGCCGCGCCAGACGATCAGCACTGCGACGAGCAAGCCGAACACGAGAAGGTCGACCGAGATCGCCGCGGCTTCGTTGAAGCGGTCGAGCTGGAAGGCGAGGTAGTAGGCAAGCTGATTGGGAGACCACTGCGGGGGGACTTCGCCCCCGGTCGCGATGCCAAGAATCTGCGGCTCCACGAACAGCTGCGTGCCGGACGCGAACGAGAGCACGAGCATGTAAACGACCCACTTCCGAATGAGCGGGAGCTTGATTCGCAGGGCGGTCTGAAACACGTTCGAACCATCTATCTCGGCAGCCTCGATCAGCTCGGTGGGAACGTTGTTCAGCGCGCCGTGCATGACGACGATCCATCCCCCAGCGCCTGTCCAGAACGCCATGATCGCGAAGAGCACGGGGAGATTGGCTGGCGTGACCGTGTTTGCCAGAAGTGTGTAATGAAGCGCGTGCTCGATGAAGGCAAAAGGACTTGTGGTTGGGGTGAACATGAACAACCAGATGACCACGCTTGCCGCTCCCGCCATAGCTCCCGGGAGATAGAAGATGAAACGAAAGGTCGCGCTGACTCGCCGCGACAGGTTGTGGACCATAAGCGCCAGCGACACGACGAGCACCGATTGACTGACCAGCCAGATGGCTTCGAACAACAGCACGTGTTTGAAAGCGGGCATGAACTCAGGCAGGTGATAGCTGTCGACGAAGTTCCCGACACCAAGGCCGTGAGAGGTCCTGAGCGCGAGTGAAATCGCATAGACCGTGGGAGCGACGCCGAGACACAAGAGCATCGCTACGTAGAGGGCGACGAAGAAGTAGCCCGCGGTACGTGAGCCGCCGGCCGGTGGGCGCTCTCGGCGCCATCGGGAGCGCCGCCCCCGACGAGCGCTTGCGTGCTCGCCGGGGGCAACCGTGACCAGAGGGTCAGTCATGTTGCGCTTCGCGAATTCCTACTAGCAGCCCGAGCCGCCGAAGGAGTTGATGCACTTGCTGGTGCTCTTGACGGTCCAGCCGGCCAGCCTGGCGTCGTTCGCCAGAGCCAAGGCGAACGAGTTCATCTGCTTTCCAAGTGTGCTCGGCGGGGTGGCGGTCACGCCCGGCACCACCGTCGAGGCCCAGGCTGCGTCGGTGCTCCACGGAGTGGGGCCCCAACCGTTCCAGACCTCGGCCGCGGCGGTTTCCCATGCTTTCCCAGAGACGACCGGGTTGGCGAAGACGGAGCCGAACGAGCCGACATAGGCGGCCTGGTCCGGCGTGTAGTCGGGCAGGCCCGCGTCGACACCAACGGCTTGAACCTTCGGGCTTGTCGACATGAACTCGGCGAGCGCGGCCGCAGCAGCCGGCTGGCTGGAGTGGCTCGACACGAGCCACAAACCGCCGCCGAGGGCGCCGGTGATCGGCTTGCCGAGGACTGACAGCGGCGGCGGATAGGCAGCCATCGTACCGTTCGGCACGCCGTCCGGCGCCTTCTTGCCGTTCTCGAACACGGCGGTTCCGTACCACAGCGGCCCGACCATCATGACGACCTTGGCGGCGGGGAAGCCTCCGGCTGCAAAGACGTAGGTGGTGGAGATGGCGTTGCCCTCGAGCCCTGAGTTGTCGAGCAGGTTATTGATCTTCGTGCAGGCGAGGTTGGTCGGGTCGATCTCGACCGTGTTCGCGCCTACGACCTGGTCGAGCGGACACCCGTTGCCCCAGTAGATGAAGTCGTCATCGAACTCGTCGCCGATGTCCCCGACCGTGTAGCCGGGGTGGCCCTTCTTGAGCATTTGTCCGTCTGCGACGATCCCTGACCAGGTCGTCGGAACTGGCGCTTTGCCAAAGAACTTCGTGTACAAACCCTGGTTGACCCAGAGCACGTCCGCGGCCGTGTCATTGCGCAGGCAGACGATCTTGCCCGAGGGGGTTGTGCAGGCGCTCATGCTGTGGCCCGCATAGCCCTTGAGAACGCTCGCCGGGACGTACTTTGACAGGCTGAGCAGGTCGTTGTACGGCGCTGTACCGAGCTGGACCGCGTCGTAGTTCTGCGAGTCGAACATCACGTCCGGCGCGACCGATGGCCAGCCGATGCGGTTCCACAGCGCGAACTTCGACTGCAGCACGCCGGTGCCGTTCTCGTTGCCGTTGTAGATAACCCACTTGATGTTGGCACCAGGATTGGCCTTCATGTACGCCTGCTCGTAGGGAATGCGCGACGTGTCGATCCAGACAATTAGCGGCTTCTTCGAAGACATCGTTGTTGCTGTCGAAGCCCCAGGCGCTGCGAGTGCCAGGCCCGTGACCACAACCGCGGCGAACGCGACGCGGCTCCGTAGCGAGCGACCTCGCCAGGATTTGAGATTGAAAAATGACTTCATGGTTGTAGGCTCAACTCCTTCCGTCTTGTGATGCTTGCTTTCGGTTCAAACTGCAACTGCTCCCTTCGTCACGGCTCGGCCACGTATTCGGCGAGCTGGGGCGGGTAATCGGTGCTAGGCGCCGCAGCTGCTGCTCCGATGGCGACGGAAGCACAGCCGATGCTGGCGGCGGTAAGAATGGCCACTGCCGTTCAAATCCCGCGGCTGGTGAGTGTGTGACGGGATCTTCCCCGTACCGAGTGAGGTCTTTGTGTTTGCCTTCCTCTCTTGTGGTAGGTGGCTTGCCTTGTGTTTGAGGGACCTATGACGCTGCGCTGTGCCGGATACTGGTGTCACACGAGAGCGGATCCCCGGCCAGATCCACGACGTAGCTCTCGAGTTCTTTGGGGTACTCGGGGCCCACGGGAAGGCCAACTCCCGGAGCCGTCGGTGCTTTGACCATGCCGTTCTCGTCGACCCCGAACTCGCGATGGACCGGGTTGGTGGTGACGAGAGACTCGTAGTACGAGCAATTCGGGATCGCCATGCAGAGGTGCCTCGCGTAAACGGTGTTCCCATGGGGTTCCGCGCGGAGCCGGAAAGCGTCGGCTAGATGGGCGATCCGCATCGCCCCGGTAAACCCGCCGCGCAGCTCGGTGCTCGTACGGACGAACGTGGCGCATCCGCTCGCGATGAAATCGGCGGTGTTCATGTGGACGCCGTCAGAGGTCTCGGCAACGTTCAGGGGGACGCGCACGCGATCAACAAGCCACTTGTAGGCCGTGACGTTGAATTCGCGCATCGGCTCCTCGTACCAGAGGTAGTGGGCCTCAGAGAGTGCGTCTCCGACGTAGACGGCATCCGCGAGATCGAAGGCGGCCGAGCCGTCGTACATGAGCGGGAAGCCCGCGCCGACATGCTCGCGGACCGCTGTGCACAGGGCGGCGTCGCGCCGGGCGTCGCCCCAGGCGTGGAGCTTGATCGCCGGGTAGCCGAGCTCTATGCACTGCGTCACCACCTCGAGGTACTCGCCGAGGGAGGCAAAGGTCGACGTCGAGGCATAAGCGGGGATATCGCGTCGAAAGCCGCCTAGCAACTCCCAGGTCGGTGCGCCGTAGAGGCGCCCGGCGAGGTCCCACAACGCGCTGTCCACAAGACCGATCAGCCAGATCGGAAACTCCTCTGTCCTGTCGAGTTCCCACATCCGGTGCCATATCCGCTCACGCTCGAGCGGATCGGTCCCGACAAGCTCTTCGCGAAGCAGACGCCCGACCAAGTCCTCGAGGACGACGGCGCTGGCGCGGTTCTGCGCGACGGCGACGCCGGCGATGCCCTCATCGGTGTGAAGGCGCAGCACGGCGACGAGTCCGTCTGCGGGGCCGCCTCGAAGTCCCTCACGCCACGCGAAATTAGGCCGGGCGCCCGGTGCGAACACCTTGAAGCTCTCGACGTGAGTAATGCGCACCCGTGCCATTGACATCACTCCTATGACGACTGGCTTATGATGTCATACCTATTAGGAGCGTGCAAGCACGCCTCTTTGGCCAGGGCGCCTCAGCCCGTGCGGTGACGAACCAGCTGCTCCCAGTGGTCCGCGCCTCGCGGTGGGCGGTCTAGCCTCCGCGAGATGAAGGTCCAGCTCAACTATTGATTTCGGCCCACTGCGCGTTGGCGTCGCGAGCTTGGGCATCCGTGTCTCCGAGCTACTCGGGGCTTCCGTCGGCTCTCGCTCTCCGCCGCGGAGGAACCCCGTCACCCCCGCTCGATCGGTTGGATTAACATACTACGTATGATCAAATTCACGGCTGGCTGTCACTGCCACCAACAGGAGGTGAGCCAGAGGTGACCCTGGCGGAACAACCTCCCATGAAGAGCTTCGAAAGCATCCTGGCAGGGGCTGTTCCGCGCAGACCCGCTCGCCTCGCGACCGCCGTGCTATTGACCATGGTCGACAAGATCGTGGGCGGCGAGCTCCTTCCTGAGTCGTCGCTCCCGACCGAGTCCACGCTGTGTGAGGTCTTCGGCGTCAGCCGTACCGTCATTCGGGAGGCCTTGAAGCTGCTCGAGGCGAAAGGGCTCGTGCGAGTCAAGCAGGGCCAAGGTACGACAGTTGGGCCGACCGAGCAGTGGGACCTGCTCGACCCGCTGGTACTCGACGCCGCGATGCGCTACGCCGACACCTTCGAGATCCTTGACGACGTGGTCGACGTGCGTGTCGGGCTCGAGTGCCAGATGGCACGCCGAGCGGCAGAGATTATGACCGATGCACAGCTGAGCGAACTGCGCGACGCCCTAACGGACCTCGAGAAGCTCCTGGACCAGCCGGAGCAGTACCAGCAGGCTGAAGGCGCGTACCACGACCTGATCCTTCGAGGCTCAGGCAACCGTCTCGGGCGATCGATCATCCGCTCGATCCACCCTCGGGCGCGCATGAACGTCCGCTACCGCGGCACTGGCGTAAGCGCCGGCCACATGATGATGAGCCATCGAGGTCACGTCGCCATATACGAGCGACTGGCCGGACGCGACCCGGACGGTGCAGCCAAGGTGATGCGGGAACACATCTTGGGGTCCTGGCTTGAGCGCAAGGCCGGCGCGCCCAGCGCCCAGGGCCTGTGAAAGATGGCTAGTCGGCCGGTTGGCAGGGGCACCTCGGTCATCGGATCGGGCCTGGTATCTCCTTCGGATCTAGCTCCGCTTTCCCTCCGGGCGAACTGCAGGCCTTCGAGTCCGATCCGCCGGCTACGGACGAGAAGTTGACCGACATCCCCACAGCGCCTGGTGGCATCGAGCGGGTCCGTCTCGGCTGTAGCGACGTCTCTGTGACACGGTTGATGCTGGGCTGCGCGCCCTTGGCCGGAATGTACGCCCCCGTCGACGAGAGGCGGGCCGAAGCGGTTCTCGAGACCTCCTGGAACGAGGGGGTTCGCGCCTTTGACACCGCCCCCCAGTACGGGGTCGGACTGTCGGAAGAGCGTCTCGGCGCCTTCCTGGCCGATGAAGCGGTCGGCGATGCGGTGGTCTCGACAAAGGTCGGCCATTTGCTCGTCGACGCCGACGACGGGGTCCAGGGTGGGGACCTCTTCTACGGAGTACCCAGTCGAAGGCTCGTGGACGACTACACGAAAGACGGTGTGCGAAGATCCCTGGCGGCGAGCCTCGAGCGCCTAGGCCGCGACCGCGTTGATGTCGCGTTGATCCACGATCCGGACACGTACGCCGAGCTGGCGCTCACCGAGTCCTACCCGGCGCTCGAAGAGCTCCGCAACGAGGGCGTGGTCGGCGCAATCGGCATCGCAATGAACCATGCTGACGTGCTCACCTGGCTCGTCGAACGGACAGAGCTCGACTGCGTCTTGATCGCCGGCTGCTATTCGCTCCTCGACGCTTCGGCGGCAGACCGGCTCTTCCCCGCGTGCGAGAAGCGGGGGGTGTCGGTGCTGGCGGCCGGGGTCTACCGCAGCGGCATCCTCGCCGATCCGCTCGCCGGGGCACACCTGGACTATCTCCCTGCACCCAGTCCGGTCGTCGAGCACGTGAACCGCATCCGTTCTGTTTGCGATCGCTACGGCGTTCCCCTGGCCGCGGCGGCATTGCAGTTCGTCCTCGCACATCCGGCCGTGACGGCGGCTGTCGTCGGTGCTGCCAGCGCGCAAGAAGCTCACGAGAACGCTGCCCACTTCCGGTTCACGGTTCCCGAGGAGCTGTTCGAAGAGCTCGCCGAGGCAGGGCTCTCACCGGCGTTGCCGCCAGGCGCGTCTCACCGCACAGCTTCGCAGCCCGCGGCGCGTGAAGACCAGTGATCTCCGGCCACAGTACTGATGTCTCGCCTGGAAACGGCGGTGTCGTCGACTCCCATCACCACATCTGGGACCCCGCCAAGCGTCCCCACGAGTGGCTCCTTGCTCTTCCGTCGCTCAACCGACCGTTCGGTCTGAGTCAACTCGAGCAGGTCGCCACGCCACTCGGCGTGTCGGCCACGGTGCTCGTGCAGGTTCTGAACGATCCCGCGGAGACAGAGGAATTCCTGGCGCTTGCCAGCGCAAGCGAGTTCATCGCCGGAGTTGTCGGCTGGGTCGATCTGACCGACCCGGGAGTTGGGGAGACCCTGGCGCGCTTATCTGAGCTCCCCGGGGGAGACAAGCTCGTCGGCGTCCGCCATCTCGTCCCCAACGAGCCGGACCCTGACTGGCTCCGACGACACGAGGTGCGACGCGGTGTCCGCGCCGTGAGTGCGAGCGGAGGGGCCTTCGATCTTCTCGTGTCCACCCGTGAACTCCCCGCCGCAGTAGATCTGGCCGAGCACCTCGAGGGTGCGACTCTCGTCGTCGATCACATGGCCAAGCCGGAGATAGCTGCCTCGGCCTGGGAGCCCTGGAACAGCTTGATTGGCCAGCTCGCCCGCAGCGACTCGGTCTTCTGCAAGATCTCGGGGCTCGTCTCCCAGGCAGGCAAGCATTGGGATCCGACCGCTGTTCGTCCCTACGTGGAACGGGTCGTCGAGCTGTTCGGCCCGAACCGTCTGCTCTTCGGTTCCGACTGGCCGGTTTGCACAGCCGTGGCGAGCTATGACCAGGTGCTCGGTCTAGCCCGCGATCTCATAACGCCGCTCGTAGGAAAAGAAACCGATGCCGTCTTTGGCGGCACGGCACGCCGCATTTACAAGCTCGCATCGGTTCGTAGGGAGGAACGCCCCGGAGAGAGGCGCTTCGACATCTGAAGACGGTAGTACAAGCCTGGGTTTGACGAACTCACGACAACCATCCATACCTCTTCTGGCTTGTCCCTGTCGGAAAAAGGGCCGACATTCGAACCAACAAATTCGTCCCGGAGCGTCGCACGCTGTTGCACGCCGTAGCGGACGACTCGCTGGACGGCTGTCTTGACAGGCCAGAATGCAACGACGCGGGATGGTCTGACACAAGTAGCGACGATACTGGGCTAGCTACGGATCAGAAGGTTGGGGATTCGAGGTCCTCCGAGCGCGCTGAACAGATACAGGCAGAGTGGCTGCCTACCTGGCGGATGCTTCACATGGCCCTCCGTTGGCAGCCAAGACGATCGACACAGATCGACTGGCAGCCAGAGGGCAGCCAGGGACTCTGCCGATCGTGGCTCTGACACAGGGATCCCGGCAGCAAGCTTGGCACGCAACACCGCAGCTACGGCCAACGGCTCGGGGACAAGCGTCAGCGGTCGAGTTCGCAAAGCCGTGCCCGTTTCGTACGGGTAGGGTTCTGTGGTGAGTAGTCGCGATGAAACGAGCACTGGGCCGGAGGGAGCCCAGTTGGTCGTTGTGGCTAACCGGTTGCCAGTCCGGCGGGTGGAACACAACGGCGAGATGCATTGGGACTTGAGTCCAGGTGGACTTGTCTCGGCGCTGACGCCGGTGCTGACAGGCGGCGCCGGTATGTGGATCGGTTGGCCGGGCGGTGGTGTTGAGATGGCCGTTCCGGCTGAACACGAGGGAATCGAGTTGCGCGCTGTACCTCTCGACGATGCCGAGTTCGAGCAGTTCTACCTCGGGTTCTCCAACGCCACCCTTTGGCCGCTGTATCACGACGCCGTTCGGACCCCGACGTTCCACCGGGAGTGGTGGTACGCGTACATGTCGGTCAATGACCGCTATGCGCGTGCTGTCGCCGGAGCCGCCGCGCCGGGAGCGAATGTCTGGGTGCACGACTACCAGTTGCAGTTGGTTCCGAAGATGCTCAGGGCCCTGCGGCCAGATCTGCGCATCGGCTTCTTCTTGCACATCCCCTTCCCACCACAGGAGCTGTTCATGCAGCTGCCATGGCGGAGATCGATACTCGAAGGGCTCTTGGGCGCCGATCTGGTGGGGTTCCAAGTGCAGGGGGCGGCGGCGAACTTCTCGCGGGTCGCTCGACGAGTCGTGGGCGCATCGGGTACCGACAGCGTGCTGAACTACGACGGGCGCCAGGTCCGGGTCGGGGCGTTCCCGATATCAGTCGACACGATAGGACTGATCAAGCGGGCTTCCGACCCCGCTGTGCAGAGACGAGCCCGTCAGATCAGAGAGGAACTCGGCAGCCCGGATGTCGTTATGTTGGGCGTCGACCGGCTCGATTACACCAAGGGCATCGACCGGCGGCTCATAGCCATCGGCGAGTTGTTCGCCGATGGTTTGCTGACTGGGCCGCAGGCGGTGTTGGTCCAGATCGGCATACCGAGCCGTGAGGATGATCCGCACTACCGTCGCGAGCGCGAACACCTCGAACAGCTTGTCGGCGAAATCAACGGGGCATACTCGACAGTCGGTCGACCTGCGATCCACTACCTGTACCAAAGCGTCGAGGTCGACGAACTGGTGGCCTTGTACCTCGCCGCCGATATCATGCTCGTCACACCACTACGAGACGGCATGAACCTTGTAGCCAAGGAATATGTGGCGTGCCGGGTTGATAACACCGGGGCGCTCGTGCTCAGCGAGTTCGCTGGTGCCTCCCAAGAGCTACGAGATGCCATCCTGGTCAATCCCCATGATCTAGATGGCCTAAAACAGGCCATCCGCCACGCTGTCGACCTCGACCCCAACGAAGGAACAGCACGCATGCGCCGCATGCGCCGTGTCGTGAGGCGCCACGACGTCCAGGCATGGGCACACGCCTTCTTGGGCGCCCTCCGCGCAGACAGCCGTCACATTTCGACCTCGCCTGACCCAGGGCTAGATCCAGGGAGCACACCTAACTAGGCCGACCCGACGGAAGTTACCCAGCCGGGTCGCGCCGCCGATCTTCATCGCTGCGACAAACGAGAGAGCAAGTCCTTGTCCCCGACTCCCCGCAAGCCGCGGGAATGCGATCTCGTGACAACTTCTCGCCTTCCTCGCGACTCCATTGGCATTCTTAGCGAGCCGACCGCTGTGGGAATGTCGAGGCAGGCCGCGGACGTCAGGACTACGTCGGCACAGCACGAGTGTCGCGATCGCCGGCTCGTCATCTGCTCCGCATTCGTCACTGTCTCCTCGCCCGACGGTAAGGCGCACTTCCTCATCGGGCACGAGACTCGAGATGACTGCGGCCAGGCGAGCGAAATACGTGGCACGCTCCGCCAGGAACTCGACATGGTTGCCTTCGGTCCACGCGACGTCCCCTGGCCGACTCGAGTCGATCTCGATCACCGGGTTTCCGCGTTCTTCGGGTAGCAAGAACCTCGACAGGCGTTGAAATGCCGTATTGCAGACTCTCCTGCTGCATCCTTCGGTTGCACGCAGCCGAGATGTAGTCGCTTGCGGTCCGCGGAGTTAGCCGGAACCTTCCGCAGGCGCTGATCGGACAATCAGCCCTGGGACCTCGCTCCTGGAGGCTGCGAAGTAGGCGGCCACGATGGCGTCGATGGCAAAGGAGGCGATGGGGCTGAGGAACGCCACGGCGATGGCCACGAGGTAGACGAGACCGCCGAGGAGTGCCCGACGCGTCCCAGCTGGGAACGCGGAGCGGGCAGGCTCGGCGACCAGCTCCGGATGCGCCGAGAGATAACGCCATCCCCAGGCGAACGACAGGCCCATCATGAGCATCGTCGCCGCGTACAGAATCGCCGCCGCGCGCGCCTCGGGGAAACCGTGGTCGGCGTAGTTCGCGGCAAGCGCGGTCGGCCACGGGATGACGGAGATGAACAGCAGGAAGGCCAGCGTTCGCTCCAGGAACCGTCTATCGATGGAGCGCACCGCGCTCATCATTCCGTGATTCTCGATCCAGAGGATGCCTAGTGTCGCGAACGACACGAGGTAGGCGAGGTACGAGGGCCACTGGTGCAACAGATCGCGCACGAGCTGCGTCGAATGCATTGGCTTTGGCAAGTCCAAGACGAGCAGGGTCAGGGCGATAGCGAAGACGCCGTCGATGAGTGCGTGAAGTCTCCCCGGTCCCAAAGCTGGTCACCCATTTCGTCAGTTGGCAGACAGTTGCCCTACAAGCACGCAGGCTACGACGTCTGACGAGATCGGCGTTCCCTCACCGACACGAGGCCTCTGCGCATCCGCGATCTGTACCTCTCCCGGTCATGCTCCGGCCTCGTCGTTCGTACGCCCAGCCGCCCGCTACACGAGCCGCCGCCGAGTCCTCTCGACGCAACCAGGACCGATGTCGCCTCCAAGGAACCATCGGCCTCCTATGATGGCGGCGACTGCGGTTGTGTCAGATCCCAGGAATGGGTCGAGCAGGTCATCACGAGACCGATCCCTGGCGCCGACACTGATGGTAAACACGACAATTCTGAATACATCTACCATGGCATGAAGGCATACCAACGAGGTGCTTGAGATGACTTCTTATGCGGTTGTCTTGACCACAGCGAAGTCACCGGGGGACGCCCGACGGATCGCCGACAAGGTCCTGAGCGAAAAGTTGGCCGCCTGCGTCCAGCTGCTGGCGATCAACAGCCTCTACACCTGGAAGGGTGAGGTGGCCGAAGAGAGCGAGGTGCTCTTGTTGCTCAAGACTCGCCAGGAGTTGTACCCCGAGCTCGAGAAGGCCATCGTCTCTGTGCACAAGTACGAGACTCCAGAGATCCTTCTACTGTCGGTGGACCGGGGCCTGCCCGCCTACCTCGGTTGGATCGACGAGGTCACCTAGCCCGGGGCTAGGTGTCAAAGAACAACTCTGCCCAACCGACCAACGGCGGCAAGCCTCCGGTCATGGCGGAAAAGCGGAACGGGCCCTCATGTCGAGCGACACCATTCAGCGCGACGCCCGACGCCATCAGCGCGCAGTGCTGTCCGGCGTCGAGCGGTGGAACGCCACTGTCGCTATGAGATCTCGATGGTCACTCCCTGGGCCTTCTCCGGTTCTGATGTGAGTGACCGCAAGGCTCGGTCCGGTGAGCACGTGATCGATCCGCACCAGCGGGGGAAGCAACGGCACCATTTGCGACCAGGTCATATCGAAGGCGCTGCCGCGGGCGGCGGCACCGTCTGTTACACCGGCGTCGAGGATGGCGCGAAAGCCTCGGCTACCCCACGTGGCGTTGAAGTCGCCGACGACCAGTAGCCCCTTCGGCTTGCGGACGCGAAGCAGACGCCTGATGAGGACAAGCTGTCCCTGCCATTGCGAGAAGGACACCGGAAGAGGGGCAATCGTATGGACGACCCATAGTGATTGTCGCCCCCAAGGCAGTTCCAGTGTCGTCTGGACAATTAGCGGACGACCATATAGGTACACGACCCTTGTGTCTCCGAGCGGGAAGTGCGAGGCTACGAAGAACGCGAAAGGATCATACCGGTCAACTTCGAATTGGTACGGAAGGCTGGTGAGGACGCCAGCTCTTCTGAGTTGCGAAACGTCGTTCGGGTTTGCCTCTTCCATGGTCAGGAGTTGCGGACGCACCGTTAAAATCTGGCTGGCATAGCCGGACATCGATCGGTTCTCGTTGTAGACATTCGCGTCGAGAATCCGGATAGTCGGCGCTCGAGCTACCCAGGCAGGCACCGGGTGTGCCGCAGCCAGTTCCGGCAGCAGGAATGTGAGTTGGGCGACGACGACTACGAGCGCGGCTGCGACCAGGAAGAACCGACGACCCAGGCCTGCCACGACGACCACGGCCCACGCGGGCAGGTACACGAAAGCGGTAAGGCAGTTTAGGATCGCGAACACCTCGTAGTCATCCCAGGCCACAAGGCGCATGACGACTACGAGCGCGAGTATGGCGACTAGGACCCACAAGGCCGAAGCAATCCCGTTGCCCATTCTCCAGCCACGCCTCGGTCTCGGTTGGGAAGTCCCGAGACGGGTGGGCTGGTCGACCTGCACGAGCCAGTGTATGACGAGGCATCCATCGGAGTCCTCACTCAGCCCGTTCTTGAGCGCTGCTGTTGCGGTCGGTGAAAACTCAGGGCGGCCTTGTGTGCACGAGCCTCCGCAGCCACTCGACTTCGACAAGCTGCGTTACCTGAAACGGGTCGCTGTGACCTGGAGCGTCGTTCGCATCGCGCACGGGGCACGGTCGGTCATGGAAGGCCCTCGGCCGACGCCTGACGCGGCCACCTGACCGCGTCATCTGTTCGGCCTGACTCGCAGCTCGGCGCCGACTGGATGCGGAGCGGCGACGGGAGCTGAGTCGACTACGGCCGTTACAGTTCCGTGCGTCGTGACGGGTGTTGGCGCCCGCCCGACGGCCACTAACTCCGGCCCGTGACCATCCACGGCACGGGCGGCGTCCGCGACCGCGCACGTCAGCCCGTAGTCGTCCGTGTCTCCGAAGTCGTGCACAACAAGGCGGGCTTGGCCGAACGGGGCAGCCGGGGCGCGGCCAGCGGCTAGAAGTTCGCTGCTGTAGGGATCACGTTGTCGCGGTACGCATCGAAGGTCGCGGTGGCCCTGTCATGCATGAGATGAACTGGCCGACCCCGATATCCGACAGCTCGGCAAGCCGCTGGATGTGGTTCTCGACGGGCCCGAGCAGGCAGAACCGGTCGACTATGTCGTCGGGTACGAAGTCGACCGTCGGGTTGTCCGGTCTGCGGCCGTGCTGTAGAAGACGCCAGAACTCTCAACCTCATACACGGGGACGACGAGCACAATGGCGTTCTCGCGCGCCACGTCCATGAACTGCCTTGTCGTGGGCGCGTCTGGTGCTCAGCCCAGTCGTACCACGCGCCATCTTGCACCTGGCAGAAGTACGGACCGTTGAACAGTTCCTGTAGGCAGACGACTTTCGCTCCTTCAGCGGCCGCCTGTTGAACCGAACGGACCGCGTTCTTGGTCATCGCGTCCTTGTCACCGACCCACCGAGCCTGGATCAAGGCTGCGCGCACAACGTTCGGCATGGCTTCCTCCCCCTCTCAAGTGGCTCCGGGCACACTCTCGCGAGCCGAAAGCGTAGTCAGCGAGCCGCCGGGTGCCGGCCGGCTGAAACGTGCTGGCTCAGGTGTTCTGCGGGAAACCGAGGTTGATTCCGCCATGGCTCGGATCCAGCCACCGGCTCGTCACCACCTTGCCCCGCGTGAAGAAATGGACGCCTTCGGTCCCGTGCGCGTGGCTGTCGCCAAACAACGATCCTTTCCAGCCGCCGAATGAGTAATAGGAAACCGGTACGGGGATGGGCACGTTGATGCCGACCATGCCAACCTCCACCTCGTTCTGGAAGCGACGCGCGGCACCCCCGTCGTTGGTGAAGATGGCTGTGCCGTTCCCGTAGGGATTGGAATTGATGAGACCGAGCGCGGCCTTATAGCTCGCCACTCGCACGACCGAGAGCACCGGACCGAAGATCTCGTGGTTGTAAAGCGACATGTCCGGTGTCACCTTGTCGAACAGGCTTGGGCCAAGCCAGAACCCTCCAGGATCGCCGTCGGGGACGATCTTCCGACCGTCAACGACCAGCTCCGCCCCCTCCTCCACGCCCGTATCCAAGTACGATGCCACTTTCTCTAGGTGGCGCTTGGTTACAAGTGGGCCCATGTCGACTCCGCGCCTCCCGTCACCGACTCTTACGCGCGCCATCCTCTCGCGGATCTTGAGGATGAGCGCGTCGGCGATCGGCTCGACCGCGACGAGCACAGAGACGGCCATGCAGCGCTCGCCGGCCGACCCGAAACCGGCATTCACGGCCGCGTCCGCAGCGGTGTCAAGGTCAGCATCGGGAAGCACGACCATGTGGTTCTTGGCGCCGCCGAGTGCCTGCACGCGCTTGGCGTGCCGGGTGCTGCTCTCATAGACGTAGCGCGCGATCGGCGTCGATCCGACGAACGAGACCGCACTTATGTCCGGGTGCTCGAGCAGACGGTCGACTGCCACCTTGTCACCTTGGACGACATTGAAGACGCCGGGTGGCAGCCCGGCCTCTGCCCACCTCTCTGCCCACCAGATCGCGGCTGAGGGGTCCTTCTCGCTCGGCTTCAACACGACGGTGTTGCCGCAAGCGATGGCGATCGGGAAGAACCAGACTGGAACCATCGCCGGGAAATTGAATGGGCTGATGATCGCCACGGGACCTAACGGCTGGCGAATCGAGTAGACGTCCACGTTCGTGGAGGCGTTCTCGGAGTAGCTGCCCTTCAACAGTTGCGGGATGCCGCACGCGAATTCGATGACTTCGAGGCCTCGGTTCACCTCGCCCAACGCGTCGTCGAGCACTTTTCCGTGCTCGGAGGTGACGATCTCGGCCAGCTCCGCGACTCGTTCGCTGGTGATCTGTCTGAAGGCGAACAGCAGCTTCGAACGCTGGGAGAGTGACGAGCGACGCCAGGTCAAGAATGCGTCCGATGCCGCCGCGACCGCTTGGTCGACCTCGAGAGGGGACGCGAACGCGACGTGCTTCGTGAGCTTGCCCGTCGAGGGGTCGTATACCTCGCCGACGCGGCCACTGCTGCCTCCGTAGGCCTTGCCACTGATCCAGTGCGGTACAAGGGGTAGACCTGGCGCAGCTTCGCTTGTCGTCAACGGAGTCTCCTTAGGGAAATGGGACAGGCAACCGGGTCGCGCCCGGCAAGATCGTGGACAAGCAGTATCTTCGCAATCGCCGCGGCTCCTCGTTCGCCTCGGCTAGGGTGCAGAGCCCCTTCTCGATGCCGCCGAGAAGAACGAGGCGAGCCTGTGGAAGAGCAGGGCCTGGCCCGGTGGTCGTCGCAGCAGAGTTCGAGTAGGCGGGCTGTTCGGCCTGGCGGCTGATTGCTCGGAGGGCATGAGGATCGCCGTGGCCGATGTTCGGGCACATCAGCTGGTTGTTGAACTCGAAAGAATCCTTGCCAGCCGCGTCGTGGAAACGAAAGCCCTCTTCTCTGACTGCCGGGATCGGCGAGACATTGGACTGCGCTACCCAGTCGCAGACTATGCGCCTCGACCACTCGACGACCTCCTCGAGAGACAGGCGCTGCGACACTGCTTCGGCGCCTATGTCAACACCGGTCGAAAACTGACCCCCTTCCATCGGTCGAAAACTGACCCCCCGTCTCGGGTCACCGACCGCGCTGCGTGATCATTTGGCTTGCGGCATCACCTCCTCGATCGCTCCGAGACGGCGAGATCGGCCGCCTGAGAGCTGAGCTGGCGCTGTCTCGGGGGCACCGGCCTGGCGGCGGCGGTAGGCGGCCTGGCGACAGGCGGGTGAGCAGAACCGCCGGGGCGAGCCCGGCTTCGGATTGCGGAACACTCCCTCGACGGCGATGACGGTCTGGGTTCCGCAGCACTGGCAGCGGGACAGCTCACGGGTCGGCTCATCCGAAGCGTCACGCATTGACTCAGGTGTCATCGTCACCGGGCACCCTCCCGAGATCGCGGCCTTTCAACCTGTAGCTGTCGCCTTTCAGGTTGATGACCTCGGCGTGATGGACGAGGCGGTCGATCATGGCGGCGGCAACGGTGTCGTCACCGAAGACCTCGCCCCATCGGCTGAAGGCCTTGTTGGAATTCACGATCACGCTCGCCCGCTCATAACGCGAAGACACGAGCTGGAAGAAGAGGTTGGCGGCCTCGCCCTGAAACGGGATGTATCCGACCTCATCGATGATGACGAGCGGGTATCTCCCCAAGCGACGAAGTTCGTCTTGCAACTTGCCGGCGTCATGGGCTGTTTGCAGGCGGTCGACCCATTCGGCCGCCGTCGCGAAGGCGACCCGGTGCCCGACAAGACATGCCCTGATGCCGAGGGCGATCGAGAGGTGGCTCTTGCCTGTCCCGGGTGGGCCCAAAAACACTGCGTTGGAGCGAGCCTCGATGAAGTCGAGAGCGCCGAGATGGGCGACGACGTCCTTTCTGACGCTGCGCTGGTGATCGAAGTCAAAGTCCTCCAAGGTCTTTCGCGCCGGGAAACGGGCCGCGGCGATGCGGTTCTCACCGCCGTGGGACTGGCGGGAGGACACCTCTCGCTCTAAGCAGGCGGCGAGGAAGTCCTCGTGGCTCCAGGCATCTGTGCGGGCCCGCTCGGCCAGGCGTCCCACCCCGGCCAAGAGCGAGGGGGCTTTCAGCTCGCGGCACAAATAGGCGAGATCGCGCGAGCTCGTCATGCCGCACCGGTGACGCGGTCATAGACGGCCAGGCTGCGGATCTCGACATCTTCACCGGAGGCCTTGGGTGCCTCCTTGAGCGCTCGGGCCGCTTCCCGGGCCCGGTCATGGACCGGGTCGGTGATGGTGACGTGGCTGGCAAGCACCCGCTCGTGGCTGGCCACCACCTCTTTGCCCAAGGTGACAACGACCCGGTCATCGTCGACTTTTACGTGCACGCGTCGGCCGACGGCCTTGGGGTGCACCGAGTAGTCGTTGGTCTGATGGCGTATCCAGTGATCAGCCGGGAGCCGCAGGTCCTTGTGCCAGTCCATGTCGGGCAGCACCGGGGGAAGCGCCGTCATCGCCTCCAGGTCCTCGTCGATGCGCTCTGAGGGCCGGCACCTGAGTCCCGAGTGCACCCGCAGGTTCGCCCTGGTCTCGAGCCAGTCATAGAGCTGGGTGTTGAAGTCGTCACGGTCGGCAAAGTTCCGCCCGGGCATGAAGCTCGTCTCGAGATACCCGTTCGCCCGTTCCACGACGCCTTTTCGCTCAGGGTGGCCCTTCGCGAGCACTATCGAGCCCATGGCGAGCGTGCCCTTCAAGCGCAGGTAGTCCTCGGTGTAGATGAGCCTCTTGCCCCTTCTCCCCGAGATGGCCGGCTCACCGTCATAGACGCCGATCTTCGGCACCTTGCCGAGCTCGACGACGAGACCGAGATGGCCACCGAGCACATCCGCGGACTCCTTGGAGCCGATCATGCGCGCCAGGATCCAGCGTGAGTAGCACGGCACCCCCACCAGCACCGGCAACACGGCCGTCTGGCCATAGCCGACGGGGATGTCGTAGTCGGGGAACCACAGGTCCCACTGGCACAGTTCGCCTGGCTTGTACTCGGTGCGGCCGAAAGCTTCGGGCACTTTAAAGCTCGGGCGCAGCTCAGCCACGCGCTCACGAAGCACGGTGATGCCCCGCGTCCAGCCGATCCGCTCTGCCACGACGGTGGCGGGCATGTCCGGCGTCGCCGCCAACAACCGCCTGATAGCCGGCTCGAAGCTGTCCACCGCCGAGCCGCGTCCCTCCCGCTCGTATCTCGGCGCGTCCTCGGCGCGAAGTGCCGACCGAACGGTGTTGCGCGCCAC
>Ga0302140_10001743_pt1 | contig 28578 bp, 24 predicted proteins | sample I_Bog_E1_1_FD_202095 | JGI IMG/M metagenome (GOLD analysis project Ga0302140, IMG submission 202095) | Peat permafrost microbial communities from Stordalen Mire near Abisko, Sweden - I_Bog_E1_1 | ecosystem: Environmental > Terrestrial > Soil > Wetlands > Peat | place: Sweden: Abisko, Stordalen... | reverse complement strand
GGCCGGCCTTGTCCGCCGGGCCATCGGGAACAACCTTGTTCACCAGCACGCCGTTCTTGAAGCCGTAGACGCGGCTGACCGCGCCGGAAAGACCCTGATGGAATTCGATGCCGATGGAGCCGCGCGTTACCTTGTGGCTCGGGCTGACCAGGTCGTTATATACCTCGACAACCTTCTTCGACGGCATCGCGAAGCCCAGGCCCTGGTAGCCGCCCGACTGCGTGAAGATGGCCGTGTTCACTCCGATCACTTCCCCAAGCATATTCAGCAGCGGTCCGCCGGAGTTGCCCGGATTGATCGCCGCGTCTGTCTGAATGAAGTGCTGGAACTGGCCGTTGACGCCGGGCTCGATCGTCCGGTTCTTGGCCGAGATAATCCCCGCGGTCACGGTTTGGCTCAGCGCAAACGGGCTGCCGATCGCCACCACCCAGTCACCCACTTGCGAGTTGTCTGAGTTGCCCAGTGTCACCGTCGGCAGCGGCTTGCTGGCATCGATCTTGATCACCGCCAGATCCGTGGCCTTGTCGAAGCCGATCACCCGCGCCGGCCTGCCCAGATCCTGGCTTTCCTCGTCGTCGGTCGAGAGCTTGACATAAATCTTGTCGGCCTTTTCGATCACGTGGTAATTGGTAATGATGTAGCCCTTCGGATCGACGATGAAGCCCGAGCCAAGCGACTCGCGGACCTGCCCGTCGTCTCCACCCATGTCAGGCATCTGCCCGCCGAAGAAGCGGTTGAAAAAGTCCTGGAAGTTGCCCTGCCCCTGGTCCTGGCCCTGGCCCTGCTGGTCCTGGTCCTGATCGTTGTCGCCGGGCTGTTGCGGCGGGTGCAGCGTGCGGCCGTGAAAATTGCGTCCGCCCCGGTTCGCGGACTGCTTGGGAAGCGTCTGGGTGTTGATGTTCACCACCGCCGGCCCAACCCTTTGGGCAATCTTCACAAATTCGTTGGGAGCCACCGTGGAATCAACCACTTTCAAGGGAGTGGCGTCGGCGCTCGAATTATCTTTCTCCTGTCCGCGGACCCCGTGGGCGGCAAAGGAACCGGCCACAATGGCGATTGAGAGCGTGGCAAGCAAGACAAACACTGAAGCGAGACGGCGTGCGCGCAGCCGTTCGAAAAAGGATCTCATCGGTTCGTTGACCTCGTCAGGTGACCAGCCTCGCGGCTGGGTTATGGATTGTACTTTCCTTCATCAGTATAGCCAGTAGCGGGCAAACCCGTCTGGCTCGCCGTCCTCCGCGCCTCTTCCACCGGCCACTCCGGCAGCCGCCGCATGAGAACCGCTCCATTTATATAGACGCAACTATCGCAAAAGTGTCGCAAAGTCGCCCTCTCGCGCCGCGCCTATGAGAAACTGAAAGAGCAGCAGTTCTCCGGGGCCTACCGCGCCTGCGCGCCCCAAAACCTCGCTCCAACCCCGGCTTCATCCGGCCCGCGCAGCCGTTACCCAGTCACGGCCCGCCTACAGGAACCAGAAGAAGAATGATCAGTGTCAGCAATGTAACCATGCGCTACGGCTCGAAGCTCCTCTTCGAGGATGTCAGCGTCGCCTTCATCCCCGGCCGCCGCTACGGCCTCACCGGACCCAACGGCTCCGGCAAGACCACCTTCATGCGTATCCTCACCGGCGAGCTCGAAGCCCAGAAGGGCACCGTCGTCCGCCCGCGCAAGCTCGGTGTCCTCCGCCAGGACCAGTTCGCCTTCGACGCCTATCGCGTCATCGACACCGTCATCATGGGCAACCGCCCCCTCTGGGCAGCCCTCGACGAGCGCGACCGCATCTACGAGAAATCCGAGCTCACCGACGCCGACGGAATGCGCCTCGGCGAGCTTGAAGGCGTCATCGGCGACGAGGACGGCTACACCGCCGAGGCCGATGCCGCCATCCTTCTCGACGGCCTCGACATCGCCGAATCCCTCCACGAGCGCAAAATGTCCGAGCTCCAGGGCGGCCAGAAGGTCCGCGTCCTCCTCGCCCAGGCCCTCTTCGGCAAGCCCCAGGCCCTCCTCCTCGACGAGCCCACCAACTACCTCGATCTCGAATCCATCCACTGGCTCCAGGACTTCCTCCAGAACTACGACGGCACGCTCATCGCCATCTCCCACGACCGGCACTTCCTCAACTCCGTCACTACACACACCGCCGACATCGACTACGAAACCATCATTACTTACACTGGCGGCTATGACGAGATGGTGATGGCCAAGACCCAGATCCGCTCCACTCTCGAATCCCAAAACGCCCAGCGCGAAAAGAAGATCGCCCAGCTCAACGACTTCATCGCCCGCTTCTCCGCCGGAACCCGCTCTTCGCAAGTCACCAGCCGCCGCAAAGAGGTCGAGCGCCTCCAGACCAACGACCTCGCCCGCTCCAACATCGCCCGCCCCTACATCCGCTTTGACCAGCTTCGCCCCAGCGGCAAGCATGTCCTCGAATTCAAGCACCTGACCAAGTTCTATGGAGAGCACAAGGTCCTCGACGGTTTCACCGCCAACCTGATCCGCGGCGAGAAGATCTGTCTCATGGGCCGCAACGGGGCAGGGAAGACCACGCTCCTCAAGAGCCTCTTGAATAACTATCCCGGCCTCGCCGACAAGGACTTCGAGTTAGACTCCGGCTCCGTCTTCTGGGGCCACGAAGCCCAGATCGGCTACTTCCCGCAGGACGTAGGCGCAACCATCGAGCACGGCCTCTCGGTTGCCGAGTGGCTCCATCGCTGGAAGCCCGACGCCCACGTAGAAGACATCCGCGGCATCTTAGGCCAGATGTTATTCAGCGGCGAAGAAGGCGACAAACAGACCAAAGCGCTAAGCGGCGGCGAACAAGCCCGCCTGGCTTTCTGCAAGCTCATCCTCACCAAGCCCAACATCCTGATCTTCGACGAGCCGACCAACCACTTAGACTTAGAAGCCATCAACGCCCTCAACATAGCCCTCCAGCGCTACGAAGGCACGGTCCTGTTAGTAACCCACGACCATGATTTAATTGACGAAGTAGCCACAAGGCTTTGGGTCTTCAAAGAAGACGGCATAGAAGACTTCCAAGGCCCCTACGCCGAGTGGAAAGGCAAACACAACTAAATTGAGGTTTGTGGCATAATGATCTCATGCCCGCCCGAACCACTATCGAGCTCCCGGAATCGCTGCACGAGCGGCTGAAAGAGCGCGCCCATACCTCCGGCGTCTCTATCCGTTCCCTCATTGTGCGAGCGGTCGAGCAGACCTATGCCGAGCCTAAAAAGGGCAAACGGGTAACCGGCCCCCTCATTACGGGCACAGGCAAGCTTGGGCCTCGCTTCCCCGTGGACGAGAATCCCCATGACCTTGTTATTTTTTGATCTCAATGTCTGGCTTGCGCTCTCCGTCAACAGCCACCCGCACAACGCAGTTGTCTGGGCATGGCTCAATCGCTTGCCGAACGACGACCGCCTCATCTTCTCCCGCTATACGCAACTAGGTTTGTTGCGTCTGCTTACCAATACGGCCGTCATGGGCGACCAGACGCTCACGCTGAGCAAGGCCTGGGACGTCTATGACCGCTGGCTAGCCGATCCCCGCGTCGAGTTCTATCCGGAATCCCCGAACCTCGAAGCCGAGTTCCGCAAGGCCACCCATCCCTTTGCCGCTAAACAGGCCTCAAAGTGGGTTGGAGATTGCTGGCTGCTGGCCTTTGCGGAAGCCAGCAACGCCCAACTCGTTACCTTCGATCGGGCGTTGCATGAGTTTGCCCGCAAACAAGGCAACGCCGCAGTTCGGCCCGACTGAGAATCCGTACAATTTCGCCCTCCAGCGCTACGAAGGCACAGTCCTGTTAGTCACGCACGACCACGACCTGATCGACGAAGTAGCCACCCGCCTCTGGGTCTTCCACGAAGACAGCATCGAAGACTTCCAGGGCCCCTACGCCGAGTGGAAGGGCAAGCACAGCTAGCCGAAGTGAGATTTGGTAGATCCAGATTTGATCGAATGTCAATACTTGTCTGTGATTGTGGGCGTTTTAGTGATACGAAGGCTAGACCTGGCATGAGACACACTCGTATATATTAAACAAAGCCTTTAGTTATAAATATATAGTTGGTCTCTAGTGAACGTTTACGCTTGGCATAACGGGTGGGGTTACTGGCGATTCGAATACTGAAAAATCTGCATCCGGTATATTTGCGCTCTTGAGAGAATCAATAAGAAATTGAATTGGAGACATTCCTGCAATGTCCCACCCCACAAAAGATGTTGATTGCACTCCAATTAAGGTGGCTCTTCCTGCCCCGCCGAATGATACTCCGTTGAAGCCGACAGGGACAAAGAAGATCGGAGATCCACTGTTGCCGGGAACAAGACTCGCGGCGATCATCCATTGTGTGAGATCCATTTGTCTTCCATTCGGACAAACTTGGGAACTTATCTTTTCATCCGGGCGACTTGAAATATAGCCAAACTTAAAGATTGGGTAATTGCGTTTTTTCCCTGATGCGCCAGGAAACAGACCGGCAGACATGATTTGTGATCCAGTTTCTAAACTCTGCAATTCATTTGGCTTAGGAAAGTTGATAGGTGATAAGGCAATGTACTCAACACCTAGCGATTCGAGTTTGGGGGCATCTAGAATCCTATATGCTATGTCTACAGAGTTATCTAGAGGAACAATCCAATTCAATCCCTTCAATGAATCGTCCCGGAAATCATAGTCAACCGTTCCCTGGTCATTTGATTTTGGATCGAAACTCTTTTTATTAAATCTTGCGACAAGTTCGAAGTTGATAGTCTGACACCCTAGCCAGGACGGATCGACCATATGCCGAGCTGTTACGAGAATTACATACACTTTATTCTGATTTGACTTTGTTGGAATGCTAATCAAGAATCCTGTTCCAGCGGGTTGCGTCTGACCATCTGCGCCGCGAGCATAAATAAACACCACAGACTTCCGAATCACTTCATAGTTCACTTGAAATGCGCTTTGTCCATAGGCGGAAATGTAAACAAAAATGAAAAAGAGTCCCCACAAAAGCGCTTTTACTCTCCGAATCGTAGGTTGCCATTCACGTTTCATGGAAGAAATGATACACCATCCAGAGAAAGGCGGGTGGCCCAGGTCTGGATTTTCAGACCGGGGAATCCTCGAACCCCAACCCGCCGGACGCCGGGAAGCGTGCGGGCCGGGAGCGGTAGGCCGGGGATTCATCCCCGGCAATACAACGCCCCCACTGGACGGGGGTTTTAACCCCTGAGGTATGCTTTTCTCCCGACGGCCATATTGCAAGAGACCGGAAAGCATACCTCAGGGCCTGAAGGCCGCGAATTTTGGCCGATTCGAAGCCGGGGATAAATCCCCGGCCTACCGCCCGAAATGCATCGCTCCCGGATCTCAATGCCGGGATAAATCCCCGGCCTACCAATCCCGCGCTGCCATTCCAACCCTACCGCCCGAACCGCGCGGGCATCGGATCGAGCCGATCCAGAAACCGCGTATGCACGAAAGCCCAATCGACGAGCCTGCGCTTCTCCGGATTCGCCGCTATGTAGCCAAGCTGTCTCCGAAAATCCTCTTCATCGCGAACCCTATGCTCGTGAAAGCCCGCTTGCCAGACCTCTCCGGCAAACTGCTTTCGAACCTCATGGGAAAACCCGCCCTTGATGCATTGGGCGCAGCGCTCGACCGTCTGGTTGAGCGACGGAGTCAGCAACACATGCAAATGCTCTGGCATGACGACGAACCCATGCAGCTGGTAGCGTCCCTGATCCCGATAGTGGAAGAGCGTCTTTACCAGCAATTCGGCATTTTCCGTCCTCACGAACAGGGAATGCCGTTGATACGTCGTAGTGGTGAGGGCGTAGGTTTCCATGGCCGCTGAGAAGAGCATACCTCAGGGGTTAAAACCCCGTCGATATCGCCGGCGTTTATGCCGGGGTTGAAACCCCGGCATACCAATTCACAGCCCCGTCTTTCCGCTTTCCGGGCCCGGAACCGCCGGGGCATGGATGGCCAACCGCATTTCAGCGGAGGCGGCTTCAATTTGACTGTTGATCTCAGCGCCCAGAAGGAGCATCAGACCGGTGATATAGAACCACGTCAGCAGAATAATCACGGCGCCAAGCGACCCGTAGGTAAGAGAATAGGTATTAAAGAAATGAAGGTAGACGCGGAGAGTGAACGAGGAAAGGAGCCATCCGAGGATGCCCAGGACGCCGCCGGGCGTGAGCCAGTGCCAGCGGCGCTTCTTCGAATCCGGAGCCCAATAGTAGATGACGGCGAAGGATAAGTCGAGAAGAGCGGCTGCCATCGTCCAGCCTATAACTCTCGCCGCGACAGTTGCGGCCGCGGCCAGAAAGCGATCATCCAGATCGAGCCGGGCCAGTGCGGCAATAAAGTCTCCACCCAGAAGACAGGCAAGGCCTGAGCTGACGATGATCGTCAGAACGACAGTAAGGCCAATGGCGTGAAGCCGCGCGACGAAATAAGAGCGCGAGTCCTCGATCTTGTAAACGATATTGAGAGTGTCCTGGATAGCCGAAATGCCGACGGATGCGGACCAGACGGCGGCAATGAGTCCAAGAGTCGCCTTGCCCGAGGAGGCGGCAACCGTCGTCTCGTTAAAGGTACTGAGAACGGCGCCGAGGGCTGAAGTGGGAACGACCAGCGCGAGATAACCCAGCAAGCTATCGTAAAACTGGTGCGCCGATCGAGCCGCCAGGCCGAGAATCGAACTGGCGCAAAACAGAGTGGGAAACAGAGCGAAGAGGAAGTAAAAGCCCAGCTCCGCGGCATGGCCGAAGAGACGATCGTCGTTCACAGCCTTCCAGGTGCGCGAGGCCACCACGCGGACGGGAACACCTTGCAGGTTCCAAAGCGACTCAAGAGGAGAGTGGGACACAATCTCCCAGATACGCCGCTGACGGCGATTCAATCGCTGATCCACGTTGGAACTCTCGCTCGTCATGAGGGCTCGTTTGGCTCCTGCAACCGCCCGCCAGCCGATTGTAGACGCGCGGCCTACCCTTGAACCAGCCGTGTGCCGGGTGGCCCAGGTCTAACTGACCCAAAATGACTGGTTGGCCCATCTCTGGATTCTCAGACATCGGAGACCACGAACCCCAACCCGCGTGTTTCCAGATCTTTGATCTCTGTCGAGCCGGGCGCCCCATGCCCGGGTCCTGCGACATGGAAGGCCTCGAACTTTAGTCGGGCAGCGGGCAAGAGAGATTCCTCGTCCCGTTTGCAGATCATTTCCGTCTCGGAGCGCACAATGGAGGAATGAACTCGGACGCCCTTTGCCCCGTGAAAACCCGTCATGGATGCGCCAGGTCCGTACCACTCCTCAAAAACAGCCCCCTCCCTCCGGGGGGTCAATTCTCCCTCTGTTTGCTTTGTCCAAAGCAACCAATTCATTATGTGTGACGTGCGGCTCCCATTATTCCAGCATTTGTTCGAAATAGGGTACATTTAGTGGCCGGGCGTCCCAAAACCTGCCCTGAGCCTGCCGAAGGGGGCTCTGGAATTGAGGTCCGAGACTGCGGACGAGGCGGATGAACTGTCTTGACTTCATGCAATAGCCCCGGCGAAAGACTGGACTTCCTGGCAGGCGCACGGCCCGGAAGAGTAAGATGGTCACTGTTTTTGATCGCCAGGAGGGCAGGATGAAAACCAGATTCAGTGTTGTTGCCGCGGTGTTTGTTGCTTTGTTTGCAGCCCAGGTTTGCATGGCTCAGGCGGGTCTCCCCGCGAAGTGGGAGGAGCTTACCGGGCCGGACTTCGTTACGGCCGTTCATCAGTCGCAGGGAGTTTGCGTATTGCCCTTCGGGATCCTCGAAAAGCACGGGGCGCACCTGCCGATCGGCACGGACCTGCTGGATGTCCGCTTTGCGGTGATGAATGCCGTTCAGCAGGAGTATGCGGTGGTCTTTCCGGAGTATTATTTCGGCCAGATCTTCGAGGCGCAGCAACAGCCCGGAACGGTGGCCTACAGCCTGACGACGCAACTGACGCTGCTGCAGGAGACGGTCAAGGAGATGGCGCGCAACGGCTGCAAGAAGGTGCTGATTGTGAATGGCCACGGAGGGAACAACTCGCTCTTGCCGCTCTTCGCGCAGGCCCAACTGGCCACTCCGCGCGACTACGTGGTGTACGTCTTCGGGCTGCCGGACCTTGAGGTTCCCGGGCGTCCGGCGTTGAAGACTCCGATGGACATGCACGGCGGCGAGATAGAGACCTCGCACATGCTCATTGCCCGGCCCGACCTGGTGCATGTGGACCGCGCCGGCCAGCAATCCGGCGCTGACCAGAAACGGCTCTCTCTGCCTGAGGATGTCTACACCGGCATCTGGTGGTATGCGCGTTTTCCAAATCACTATGCGGGCGACGGCGCGGCGGCGACAAAGGAATTGGGAGAGTTCGATCAGAAGACCTGGTCGCGCCAGATCGCCGAAGCGATCAAGGCGATCAAGGCCGACACGGAGAGCCTGAAGCTGCAAAACCAGTTCTTTGAGCAGTCGCAGCATCCGCTCGACACCAAGCAGTAGCTGAAGCGGCTCCGTTGCGAGGCGGAGCCTATTCCGTCTTGGCCTGGCCGATGGCGGTATCCTCTTTGGCAAGCTTGCCGCGGGCGCTCTCCAGCTTCTTTTTCACCTTGGCCAGCACGGCGGCATCCACGTCCGCCGGGAGCGCCCCGGCGAACTCTTCGAGAGAGAGCTTCCACTGGCCCGCGGCCAGGCGGATGCGCCCGGTCTTGGCGTAAAGTTCGCCCATGTGGTCGTGGACCGTGGGGTCGGTCTGGTCGCGCTCGACGGCCTGGCGAAGGTTCTGCTCGGCCAGCTCGTAGTCGCCCATCTTGAAGTAGGCCCAGCCTAGAGAGTCCAGGTAGGCGCCATTCATCGGCTCCAGCTCGACCGCCTTCTGGATCATCTTCAGGGCCTCTGGCAGGTTCTTGCCGCGGTCAGCCATCATGTACCCCAGATAGTTCAGAGTCATGGCGCTATCGGGCGCCAGCTTCAGGGACTTGCGGAAGAACTTTTCGGCCGGCTTGAAGTGCTTTTGGCGCTCAGCCAGTTCGCCGCGGAGGAAGAACAGGTAAGTGCGGTCCTCGTTCTTGGTGGTCAGCTCGCCGGCCTTGTCGAGGGCATCTTCGGCCTCATTCCAACTGCGCGCGCGAACGTACATCTGTGCCAGCGTGAGCCAGACCTGGCGATCCTCATCGGTATTGGCGAGCAGCCCTTTGGCCATCGCCACTCCTTCGTCCATCTTTCCCGCGTCCGGAAGCTCCCCGGCCAGCATCAGCTTCAGGTCGCGATCCTTGGGGTTGGCCTCGATGGCCTTGCGCGAGACCTCGATCGCCTTGTCGAACTGCCGGGCGTCGCGATATGTGTCCACCTGGTACTGATAGCCGCGGAGAGCCAGCTCGCCGCCCATATCGATCATCTTCTGGTAGACGGCGATCGCTTCAGGCATCCTGTCCTGCTCGTGAAAGACCGCGCCCAGCCGCTCAAGGAAAATGCCGCGGTTGTTCTTCTCCTCCGGGGTGTAGGCGCCATTGGCGTGGGAGGTCAGGTCGACCATTTTCTCCGAGACCTCGACGGCCTCGTCAAAGCGGCCCAGAACATCCAGCAGCAGCCCCTCGTTGTAGCCGGCCTCCAGATCGTCGGGCTTGATCTTGCGCGCCTTGCGGATGGTCTCCAGCGCCTCCTCGTACTTTCCCTGGCGGCGCTGAATCTCGCCGATATGCACCAGGGCGCCGGCGTTTTCCGGATCGGCCTTGGCCAGCGCGGCAAATTGCTTGAGCGCTTCGTCCAGTTGGTTGTCGTCGAGCAGGGCCTGCGCCAGCGCGTCCATCGTGCGCAGGTCACCCGGCTCGAGATCAGCGGCGCGCCGATAGGCGGCGATGGCCTGCTTGCCCTGCTTCAACTGCTCATAGGCCTCGCCCAGCGCATCCTCCATCTTGGCCGACCGGTCGGCCATCGGCACCGCTTCGAGCGTCTTGATCTCATGCACCACGTCGCCGCTCTCGGAGTACAGACGAGCCAGGTTCAGCACAACATCTTCAGAATCAGGCTCAATTGACTCGGCGGTCTTGAACTGCTCTTCAGCCTTCTTGGGGTCGTGCTTGACGGTGTAAAGCTGGCCCAGAACCATCCGGTCCTCGACGCTCTTCGGCTGCAAGGCTACGATCGTCTCGAATTCGGCGATGGCCTTGTCGATCACATTGCCGGCGGGTGTGGCGGGGGCGTTTTCCCCTTCGCTCAGCTCGCGCAGGTAGATGCGCCCCAGCAGCTTGTGCGCGTCAATGTCGTTGGGCGCGCTCTTGAGCAGTTGCCGCGCCGTGCTCTCGGCCTCGCGCGCGCGGCCTGCGTGAAAGTACAGGTCGGCCAGCCCATTATTCAACTGCGGCGAGGTGGGGTCGAAATTCAGCGCCAGCTTGTACTCCTCGATGGCCCGGGTCACAAACTCCGGACGGCCTTCGTTGGCAGCCTCGTCTTCATAGATGCTGGCCAGCCCCAGGTGATAGTACGCCTGGGCGCGCTCCGGCGCCTTGACGGCCGGGGCCGCATCGGGGGCCGCGCCAGGCTTGGCAGGCTGGTCCGCCTTCGACGGAGCAACCTGGGCCGGGCTGGGGCTCGGCGCCGCCGCGGGGCTGCTTTGTGCCGGAGCGGGGGTTTCCGGCATGGCCGGAGCGGGCCTTCCCGGGCCATTTTGAGCTTGTGCGCGAGCGGGCGAGGCCGGCAAAAAAGAAGCAATCGCGGCGGCGAAGATGAGCCAGAGGGGTAGCGAACGAAGTCTTTTTGTCATCATCCTGGGGATTCCATGCCTCTTCAGCCGGTCCGGCGGGCGAACAACTCCACACGGAAAGGGAGAAAGGCGGCTTAGGCAGCCGGTGGGAGCAGCTCTGCCTACTGTAAAGACGATTCTAAATGCCAATGGGCTTGCCCTGCGCGCCAGATTGCGGCATTTTGCCGCCGCTCGCCCAAACAAACCGCCCCCCAGCGGTGGATTCATCCTATGGAAGGCCGAGAAACTTGTGGGTTTGCAGGCTCAATCGCCACTGCGGATGGTCGAGGCAGTAGCGCAGGGCGAGCGCGGTGTTGGCTTCGCGCTTCGGTCCGTCCATCGGTTGCAGAAAGAAATGCCGGAAGCTGAGCAGCTCGAACTCCGCCGGATCGGCCTCCGCCTGAGGATAGACCAGCTTCAACTCGTCGCCGCCGCGCTGGACCAGTGTGGATCCAGCCTTGGGGCTGACGCAGAGCCAGTTCACTCCCTCCGGCGCGGCAATTGTTCCGTTGGTCTCCACGGCAATCTCAAAGGCGCGCTCGTGCAGGGCGGCAATCAGGCTTGCATCCAGTTGCAGCAGAGGTTCGCCGCCGGTGCAGACGACAAAACGCTGGCCCAGAACCGAATCGGCGGGCCACTTCTCCTCGATGGCCGCGGCTAGCTCCTTCGCCGATTCGAACCTCCCGCCGCCCGGCCCATCCACGCCCACAAAATCGGTGTCGCAGAACCGGCAGACCGCCGTCGGCCGGTCCGCCTCGCGCCCCGACCAGAGGTTGCAGCCGGCAAAGCGGCAGAAGACGGCCGCGCGCCCAGCCTGCGCACCTTCGCCCTGCAGCGTGTAGAAAATCTCCTTGACGGCGTAGCTCATAAGAATCAGCTTTCAGCTATTAGCTTTTAGCTTCTAGCTCGTCGTGAAAAGGTTGGGACTATGAACTTGCGCAAACCATCTGAAAGCTAAAAGCCAGAAGCCAGAAGCTAATAGTTAGAAGCTAAAAGCTGGCCTTTTCGTACCTCAGCGGATCCACGATCCCGTTCTCTCGAAATCCCTTCCGCCGGAGCAGGCAGGAATCACATTCTCCGCACGGCTCGCCCGTCGGCGACGGATCGTAGCAACTGCTGGTCAGTCCGTAGTCCACGCCTAACTCGATGCCCTTGCGAATAATCTCCGCCTTGGTCAGAGCGATCAGCGGCGTGTGAATCCGCAGCGCCTGACGGCCTTCGACCCCGGCTTTGGTGGCAAGGTTCGCCATCTTCTCGAAGGCCTCAACGAACTCCGGCCGGCAATCCGGATAGCCCGAATAATCCAGCGCGTTGACGCCGATGAAGATGTCGCTCGAACCCAGCACCTCCGCCCAGGCCAGCGCGAACGAAAGAAAAATCGTATTGCGCGCCGGAACGTAAGTGATGGGAATGCCGTGGCTCATCTCCTCCGCGCCGCGCCCCTTGGGAACGGCAATGTCGGAAGTGAGCGCCGAGCCGCCGAAGATGCGCAGATCGATGGCCGCGATGCGGTGGGCTGCCACGCCGATTGCCGCGGCCACGCGCCGCGCGGCTTCGAGCTCAATCACATGCCGCTGGCCATAAGAGAACGAGAGCGCATACAGCTCGTAGCCATGGCTCCTGGCGATGGCCAGAACCGTGGCCGAGTCGAGCCCTCCGCTCAACAGCACCACCGCGCGTTTTGGTTGGGGTTCCATGCGTTACTTCAAATCCCCGCCCCTGCCAATATCCATCCCGGGCGGCAGTGGATTGCTCTCGTCGATAGAGGCCTCGATGCACTGCCGCAGCAAGCCCTTCGCTTCGAGGATGAACTCGATGGCATCGCGCGCCGCGCCTTCTCCACCCCGGCTCGGGGTCACGTAATGGGCCTCAGCCTTCACCTGCGCTCGCGCATTGGCCACAGCCACGGCTAAGCCGCACTGCCGCATCACCGCCAAATCGATGACATCGTCACCCACGTAAGCGATCTCGTCCAGAGTGACGCCTTCCTTTTCCATGATCTCGCGCACCGGCCGCATCTTGAAGGCCTCGCCCTGGTAGACAAACTCCAGCTTCAGGTCGCGGGCGCGCAGAGCCACGCTCTCCGAGAGCCGCTTGGTGATGACCCCCACCTTCATGCCGCCCAGCCGCGCCAGCGTCATCCCCGCGCCATCGTGGGCGCTGTAGCCCTTGGCCTCGATCATTCTGGTCGTAACAGCGCCGTCGGGCGAGGTGACCGGCGCTGGAATAATCCAGATCTTTCCGTCGGTCAACACGCCATCGACGTCGAAGAGAATGATTTTAATGCGCCGGGCGCGATCCTGGGCCGTGAGTGTCATGCCTTTGATTCTAACAAGATGCCGGGTGCCCCATCCTTTCGCCTTTTTCCTTGCGAAAGGGTGGGAAACCACGAACCCCGTCCGGAACCCGTTCATCAAGAGCACTTCGACCCGCGCTGGCAAGTTGCGCCGCTAATGAACCCGCCAACTTGCTAACTCGCCATCCCGCGCGGCGGGCCAACCCGCCGCTCTTGTTCACAAACCCGTCGATCAGTACCGCCGCTCATCCGGAGCGGAGCGCAACGGAGTCGAAGAACCTGCGTCTTGAGTCCTTGCGCAAAGGGTGGGAAGCCACAAACCCTTCAGCGGTTTCCTGAAAAAAGGAACGGGCCATCTTGCAGATAATTACCTCCGTTCGGCGCAAACTGGAAATATGAACAAAGACCACAGCCACGTGCCTTTGCTGATCCCTACTCCCTACTCCCTACCTTTGCCCCCCCTCCCCCTATTTACTGTAAAACCGTGAAACTGTGACGCGACGGAGGCCCCCCCCCCACCTTTTATATTTTCAGAAACTTGCAGGTAATTATTTCGTCAACACTACAAAACGGCGATTCAAACCGTAGCCAAGCCAAGATCAGCAACTTCGGCCCTGTTGGCAGACGGTGGCGAGGCTGTCGCGGAATGGTCCGATAACCATCACTGCCAACTGTCTAGTGCGGAACGGCGGCCGGGGCCGCAAGCGGCTCCTTCACCAGCACGGCAAAGCGCGGGAAAGCAAAGCTGCCGGCCGCGTCGTCGATCACGTTCAACTGGCAGATGTAGGAGCCCGGCTTGAGTCCGCTAAGCGGCACGTCCAATTCGATGGCCACCGCGTCGCGGCCCTCGACATTGATTGCCTTTGCCTGCACAATCGGTGTCTCATAGACCTTTGTCGAGCCTTGAATCAGTTCCAGGCTGCTGAGGAGATTGATGCCAGGCTTCGTGCCTTTTGGCCGGTTTTCGGCTGGCTTTTCGCGCGCCGGCGAGTAGATTTCATAAAGCAGATAAAGGTGCTGATCCTGGCGGAAGACGTGGCTGATATTGGGCACATACTCTTCTCCGCCGCGTACCAGGGGCGTCTCCTTCTTGCTCGCCTGGCGCATCGACGCGAGGACGATCGAACTCATCCTGAGACCCGGAAGCGGCGCCTTCTTCATCTCCGGCAGCGTAATCTCCGCTTCAAACGAGCCCATGCGCCCGGTCTGGTTTTCGCGCACAACGAATTTCAGGTGGTACCTGCCCGGCGGCAGATTAAAGCTGGTGGTGTACTGAATGTTCTTCTGTCGCGCTTGAAGCGACGGATCAAGATTGAGCTTGACGGTTTCGCGCGCGTTGCCGATGGGGCGTTTGGCCTCATCGATTACGGTGCCGATGATGTCGAGCGTGGCTTTGTCCTTGTCGCCGCCTTTGACAAAAGGAATCTGCGAGCCGGGCACAATCAGCGATACCGGCACAAAGAAGCGGTTCTCGTCGAGACGGAAATACAGCGCGTCGAGATAGAGGGCCATATCAGTCGCGGGTAAGTCGCTGGCTAACTGCTCTTCTAACTCGCGCTCGCGGTCTTCATGGCCGCTGTGCTGGAAGTCCGCCGGCGCATAGTAGCCGGGGCGGTATTCCAGCTTCACTCCGGGCCGGTTGATCTTGATGGTGAGCTTGCGATAGCGGCCGTCGCGCGCCGGATTCGAGCTATGGAAGCCGATGGCATAGTAGGCCGAGGTGTCGCGCTGCACCTGTGCAAAGGCCGGAGCAAAGTCGTTGGAATCGAAGAAGGCCTTGCCGCCCGTGTCGGAGCTGAGCGTGGCCATCACCCCCTGCGAGGCAAAGTTCGCGCTCATGTTATTCGTCAGCGCGCCGCCATTGAAAGCTCCTGCCCCGCGCAGGCTGCCGGTCGAGGCGTCGCCCAGCGGCGAAATGGCCTGCAGCCCGCGTGTGTCCACGCTATAAATGGCCAGGTTGGCGCGCACCGCCGCGTTGATGGCCGCGCGCAGAGATGCCTGGTTCTCGATGCCGTCCCGGGAGATGCCGCCGGAGAAATAGAGCAGTGATTTCTTCTCGGTAATCTTTTCCAGTGACTTGGCCACGGCGCGCAGCGCAAAGAGTTCGCGGTCGGTGTTCAGATCGTTGTATTCGCTCTCGTCGGGCGTGTAGCCGGTCGTGTCTTCCACTTGATTGGTGTTGGCAGTTGCTCCCTGAGCGAAGCCCTCGCCTTCAGTCCCGTTGTAGACCGCGACCTCATGAATGAGCGCAGTCTTGTCGGAGGTAAAGTCCTGGTCCACTTTGAGCGTGTCGCCGAGCGAGACGAGAGCGACCAGGTCGGCGGGTTGCATCTTGTCGCGCAGAAACTCCTGCGCCGCCGCGACGCTGCGGTCCAGATCCTCGGGCTGCATTGAGGTCAGGTCAAAGAACATGACGATGAGACGGTGGTTCCGCAGATCCTCGGGGCGGGCTACAACGGCGGTCCCATTGCCGGTTGCGCCCGCTGCCAGCCCGCTGATGGTGGCCTCGTTGAGCGGCGCGGCCATCTCTACGCTTTCAAAGTCGAAGGTGGAGATTTGCTGCCGCTTGCCGTTCTCATAGATTGCAAAGTCGCTCTGCTTGAGCCCGCGCACAAGTTCGCCGGTCTTTGCGTCGCGCGCCACTACGTTGGTGAGAATCAGTTCGCTGTTGACCTTGAACAGGACGCCGCCTTGCGGCGCGGCAGCCGTTTGCGCCTGGTCCGTGTTTTGCGCAAGCGACGGCCGCGCGCCCGCCAACCCCAGCGCCGCCGCCGCAAGCCCTGCTCCGATCTTTTGCGCCAAGCCTCTCATAAACTTCTTTCCGCTGCGCGGCTAAAACCTGAACCTCGCCGTGAATTGAAACGCGCGCATGGAGGCGGCTGAAGTCACCTGCCCGAAGGTTGGCGAAGCCGCATTGGTGTCCACGCCCGCGTACTGCACGGTGTTGAAGACGTTGCTGGCCGTAGCGCGAAACTCCATGCTGCGCGTCTCGCCCAGTTGCATCGTCCTGGAGAGCGACATGTTGTTCTGAATGGTTCCCGGCCCTGGGATCGAGTTGCGCGAAGCCGTTCCATACGAGTGCGCGGGCGGCGTGAAGGCCGCGGTGTTGAACCACTTCAGCAGCGAACCGCTCCCGGCGGTAATCGACTGCGTAGAATCGCGGTCAGGCCGGAGTGTTCCGGCCGTTCCGCGCGTCACATCCTGCGCAGCCGCCTGATAACTCGGCGTAAGCGGCGTGCCGGTGGCGAAGGTAAAGCTGCCGGAGACGGAAAAACCCTCCAGAATATGCGCACTGGCGCCGCTGGTAAACCAAACCTTATCCTTGCCGAAGGGTAACTCATAGAGATAGGCGCCGGTAACTCTGTGCCGCTGGTCGAAGCTGGAGTTACCCTCCTCGGCTCTCAGATCCTGCCAGTTCTGCGCGACCACGGTCGAGGTTCCGCCGACCGAGCCGGCGTCGTCGATGGAGTGCGAGTACTGATAATTGGCTCCCAGCGCGATGCCCTTGCCGAGCCTCTTGTTCACACGCAGCGTGCCGGCGTTGAAGCGAGAGAAGGCCCCGGACTGCTCGTAGTTGAAGATCAGATTCGTGGGGTCGGCGCCGGGACTGCCAATGGTGGCGCGCGGCGCGCTGGTGATGTCCAGGTTGCTGCCCTTCGATCCGTTGTAGCCGAGATTCATGACAACGTTCCAAGGCAGCGTCTTTTGCACGTCGAGATTCCACGCCTGCACATAGGGCAGATGATAGTGCGGGTCGAGCGCGTAGTTTCCCACCGACTCCGGCGCGCCGAAACCATCGGCCAGCGTCAGCTCTCCGGCCGCCGCGGCCTCGTTGGTTTGTTCGTTCACAAACGACGGCTGATTGGCGATGGGCTGGCGCGCCATCGTTGTTGCAAATGTGGCGTACTGGCCCACGGTGTAGTTGACGCCGTAGCCGGCACGCACCACAGTCTGTTTGGGCAGCCGCAGCGCGAGGCCGAAGCGCGGCGCAAACGCGGTGCGAAAGGGAAAGACCAGCGAGTCGGGGAGATTGCCGCTCGAAGAAGCTCCCCCCGGCGCTGTTTCGATGGGAGGATTGCGGCTGAATCCGGCCGCTGGATTGGTGTCCACCATGCCCAGGCGGTTGTACTTCTCCGTGTAGGGCGCGAAGAACTCGTAGCGCAGGCCATAGTTCAGCGTGAGATAGGGCCGCGCGCGCCAGTCGTCCTGGACATAAGCATCCATCACGTTTTCGCGCAGATAGCTCTTGCCCGCGGCCGCGTCGATCGTGGTCTCCTGCGGCAGCCCGAGCAGAAAATCCGCCAGCGGCGAGCCGGTGGTCGCGGGCGCGGCGGGATTCTCTGTGAACAGACCCGAAAAGGTGAAGGTTCCGGTGGAGTTCGAGCCGCCGAGAAAGTCGCGATGCACGCGGCGGTAGTCGCCGCCGAAGCGCAGGTTGTGCTTGGCATGAATCCAGCTCAGCGTCTCGGAGGCGGAGACGGTCTGCGAGAGCGAGAAGCTGGGTTGCTGCTCGCTAAGTCCTTGAATGTCGCCGAGAACCATGTTAGGCAGGCCATAGTTGAGCGGGCTCAAATTGAGCGGCGAGTCGTTCGGCCCATAGATTTTGAGATCGGAGGCAATATCATCCGTTCCGTTGGTGAAAAAGTTGGTGGCCCGGCTGTTGCTGCGATTCCAGTTGGCGTTGAAGAGGCTGGTTATTTTGTGGTAACCCAGCGTATATCCGGCTTGCAGAGAATCGGAATTCGAGGAACTCTTGCCGCCCAACTGGGGGAAGATGTTCACGTTGTCCGAGGCTGCGTCGCTCCAGTTGTAGTTGAAGTTGATGCTCTGCCGGAGGCTCTGGTCCTGCTGCGAGCTCCGGCCACCGCGCCCCGCGCCGAGCAGCGTTGCGTTCTTGCCCAGGCTGCGCATATAGCGGACGCCGGCTTGCGTGGTGTTCGACTGAGCGGTGGTCAGCAGGTGATAGTTCTGCGCGTAGCCGGGAAGGTTCGGCGCGGGAAAGAATTGACGCAAGTTGCTCGTCTTGTTCCCAAGGAGCAGGTTGGTGGCGGCGGGCGCAATGCAGCCAGCGGGAATGATATTGCCGGGAAAGGGCTGACCCGGCGTTGCGCCGTACTGGACGCAGTTGGCGTCGTTGCCTGGATCGTAGATGGTTGCCTGGCCGGTGAAATCGCCCGTCCGCTCATCGACCGTTCCGAAGCTGCCATCCGTGGGCACGGTGGCGTACTCATCAAGCGGCCTTGAACTGCGCGTGCCGCTGAGCGTCAGGAAAACGCTGTCTTTGCCGCTGGGCTTGGTGAGATGCGGCAGGTAAGGCGCGCTCATAAAGGTGATGCCGAAGCGGTTGGCGCCAGAGGCCGGCTGCTGCTGCGATTGGCCGCGCAGGCCGAATGGCTCGGCATTGAGCGCGGAGTTGCTGCCAATCCAATAGATTGCGCCGTGCGGCTGGCCGGGGTTGAAGTTGCGAAAGTTGCCGCGCCCTCCGCCAAAGCCGCCTCCTCCGCCGAATCCCCCCCCGCCAAAACCTCCTCCTCCGCTGAAGTTTCCGCCTTGCGAGCCATTTTGCGCACGGTAAGTCTCGATGGCATCGCGGATGCGGTCCATGTCGAGGCCGGCCAGCGGACTTACCGCTCCCGCCTGCCCGCTGATGGCCACCGAATCAGAGCCGAAGTCGGAGTTGCCGGCAATCGAGGGCAGAGCCGCACCCGCATCGCCGGGCATGTTGGACGAGCCGGCCTGGGTCTGGGTGTCGCCCCCGAGCGCGCTGATCAGGCTCAGGTTCTGGGCCCCGGTCGCGGCAAGCTGGCGAATGGCCTGCGCGGCCTGTGAGCTCTGCCCCCCCTGCTCCTCGGGCTCTGCCTGCTGGGCCGCGCGCGAGGCCAGTTGCAAATCGAAGTTGACCGTCTGATCGTGGCTCGATGCGTTGAGCAGGGCCTCCTGCGCGCCGGGGGCGAAGGCCGCAAACTGCGTGCGGATCACGTACCGGCCATTCTGCGGGATGGTCAAAGCCCAGGCGCCGGCGATGTCGGTGGTGGTCTGGAAACGCTTGCCGGTCAGCGTGTTCTGGGCGGTTACCGTGACGCCCGGCAGGGGGATGTTGCCGCTCCGGACTACGCCGTGCAGTCTTCCGCCAGGCTGCGCCGCTTCACTGGCTGCGGGCGCGCTCCGGGGCCCGGCGGTCTGGGCCGCAGGCCTGGCCGGCGCCTGAGCCAGGGCGGTGAGACCGCCGGCCACAAGGATGCCCGCCACAACTGCCCGCAGCATGGATTTTCGCCGCATTCGCCCGCCCCGGCCTTTCGCGCTCTTATTGAGTCAGACGGCCCAGGCCCCGCGAGAGTTTACGGCTGTGCGTCATTCGAGCGGCGCGGAGACTCCGGCGCGCGGGAAGCCCTGGCCACGGAGCCACGACGAATGCCCTTGCTTTCTCGCCGTATCCATGTTAACTCTTATGTTAATAATCTTTTGATTGCTGCCTTTGAAGTAAACTGCGGCGGCGACTCGGAGAGGAACTCCTTCATGTTGAAGATTGGCACCACCATTCGCGCCCACCGGCTCCAAAAGGGGCTTTCCCAGGGAGATATCGAGAAGAGGACAGGCCTGCTGCGCTGCTATCTCTCACGCGTGGAGAACGGCCATACGGTGCCTTCGCTCGACACGCTGTCAAAGATTGCGCGCGCGCTCGATTTGCCCATCACCCAGTTTTTCGCCGAGGACTCGGTGGACCGGCAGACCAAGCTGCAGAAGCTCTCCGACGAGGAATTGCGCTTTCTCAACCAGATCCGCCGCTACTCTTCAAATCTGAACGAGAGCGACCGCAAACTGCTGCTGGCGATGGTGAAGAAGTTTGCCAATTCGGCGGTGCGGTAGCGGATAGCCTCCGGAGCGCGATTACACGTCGTTTCCCAGGTGGAAGATGGGTTCGGCGCCATGCGCGCTGGCCAGCAAAGCCTGCTCTTCGGCCGCGTTCAGGGGCTTCAAGTTCTGCGCCACATCCATTGCCAGGCGGAAGTAGCGTTCATCCCCCGGCGGGATCGCCGCGGTGACGGGATGGCCGAGGGTCCAGCGCAGGCCGAGTGCGGCTTCATCGGGGAAGGCGGCTGGCTGGTACCAGCATTTGGGCACGGGATGTTTCTGTTTCTCGCCGGCCGGCCAGACGGTTTTGGCCATGGCTTTGAGAGCCAGGATGCCCATCTTCTTCTCCTGGGCGCGCTCAAGTATCTGCGGACCAAAGTTCGCCTGCGTGAAGAGAACCCAATTGACCGGGAAGAGAATCGTGTCGAAGTTGTAGCGGTCCATGGCGGCCAGCGCGGTCTCCGCTGAGTGGACACTGAAGCCGATGTAGCGGATTTTGCCTTCCTTCTTTGCCGCCTCCATCGTCTCGACGGCGCCGCCCGGCCCCAGCACCTTGTCCAGATCCGCCATCTTGGTGAGCGCGTGGAACTGGTAGAGGTCGAAGTGATCGGTTTTGAGCAGCTTGAGGGATTCTTCGAGGTCGGTACGCGCGGCCTCTCTGGTCAGGCCGTCGGTCTTGCAGGCCAGGAAGCATTTGTTGCGATAGGGCGCAAGAGCCGGCCCAAGCCGCTCCTGGGCATTGCCATAGCTGGGCGCGACATCGAAGTAATTGACGCCGCGGTCGACGGCCTCGGCCACGATGTTGGAGGCCGCGCCGGTCTCTTCATTCATCACCACAATCCCGCCAAAGCCGATGATGGAGAGCTGCTCGCCGGTCTTGCCCAGCGTGCGGCGGCCAATGCGGCCGGCGGGCGCCGGGCCGGCAGCTTTCAAGCCTGAGGCATTCAACTGCCTGGCGGATGCCAGAGCCGCTGCGGTGGTAGCGGCCTGCCTGAGAAATACGCGGCGTTCCATGGTCTGCCTCCAGGGAGTGGAATGAAACAGCGAAGTGACGGAACTAATTGTCGCACAAGATCAAAGCGGCGGGCGACCTGCATCACTCCTACCGCGGCAACTGGGCCAGATAGAAGCCGAAGAGCACCAGGATTCCCACCACCATCACGGTGGCTATGCGCCGGCGGAAGAGAAACAGATCGCGGGGCGAGCCCAACCGCGGCTCCATCGGGACAGCATAGAGCAGGCCGCAAAGACATCCCCCCAGGTGAGCTGAATTGTCGATCAGCACTCCCGTGTGCCGCGCCACGATCCCAAGACTGATGGTGAAACCGATCCCAAGGTTGATGGCGGCGAAGTAGATGACCGATCTTCGCAGTTTGCGCAGCTCAATCGGGGGCACCGGCAGCCGATGGGATTTGAGCAGGATAATCAGGGCTCCGGCGATTCCGAAGACGGCTCCCGATGCACCCGCGCCGACGGGAAAAACGCCCAAATCATGAAGCCTCACCCAGTCCCCGTTGTACGACCACCAGTTGACCCCGGTAGAGAGAAGGTTGCCCGCCGCGCCGGTCAGGATGTAGACAGCCAGTACGCCTGCCGAACCCATCAGCGGCTCGGCCAGCAGTCCCAGGTTCCACAAGCACCACATATTGGTGGCCAAATGGAGAATGCCTACGTGTACAAACATGGCGGTGACGATCCGAATCCACTCGCCGTTGATCAGCACATTGCCGGCGTTGTCGGCGCCAAAAAACATGAGCTGCTCTGGGGTCGGGCTCCAGATGCTGACCCCGCGCGCTACCATGACCAGGAAAACCAGGCAATTGATGCCCACCAGCACGTAGGTGGCTGGTGCGTAAGCCCACCACGATCGCGGTTTGCTGACCGGGGGAGGAGGCGGCGAACTGAACCCGGCATCCGGAGGAAGATACTCCGGCCCTTGTCCGGGGCCCCCGCGGACGGATCCCTGATCGCGGGGTGGAAAAGCGGAGGGGGAAGATCCCATTTCTCAATTCTAATGCATTTTCAACAACTTCGCAGGTTGCGGGTCTTCACTGTGACAACCTTGGCGGGAGCCGCCATCTTGCCGCCGGGTCACTTTCCGCGCAATTCAATGTACTCTGGTCTTTGGTCTTTGCCAATCTGGTGCGGCCAAGGATGCACCTTGCGGAAGACAGTGGAAGGGAGCGGAATCGTGGGTTCAGAAGTGACCTTAAAGAAGCGGATTCGGCGGGCGTTATTGAGCGTGACCGACAAAACGGGCCTGGTGGAGTTTGCCCAGGTGCTGGCGGGCTTTGGCGTGGAGTTGGTTTCGACCGGAGGAACGGCCGGGGCACTGCGTGCGGCGGGCCTTTCGGTCAAGGATATTAGTGAATTGACAGGCTTTCCGGAGATGCTCGACGGCCGCGTGAAGACCTTGCACCCCCGCGTGCACGGCGGGCTGCTCTACATTCGCGGCAACCCGGAGCACGAGGCTGCCGTCTTCGCGCAGGGCATTGAACCGATCGACATGGTGGTGGTCAACCTCTATGCCTTCGAGAAGACTGCCGCGCAGTCCGGCGTGGCCTTCGGCCATCTGATTGAAAACATTGACATCGGCGGGCCTTCGATGGTGCGCTCGGCGGCCAAGAACTTCGAGGACGTGGCCATCGTGACCCGCGTGGCGGACTATCCGGCGCTCATCGAAGAGCTGAACAGCAACCGGGGCAGCCTGAGCCGCGCAACTCGCTGGCGGCTGGCGAAACAGGCCTTCGCGCTGACGGCAGCTTATGACACGGCTATCGCCAATACGCTGGACCGGATTGCCGAAGCGCCCGCGCCTTCCGCGCCCGCCGTCTTCGATGCAGCCAGCCTGCCCGCGACGCTGCGGATCAACTTTCCGCTGGCGCAGCCGCTGCGCTACGGCGAGAATCCCCATCAGCGCGCCGCGCTTTACGCCGATGGCTCCGGCCTGGGTGTCGCCGGGGCTCGCCAACTGCAAGGCAAGGAACTGAGCTTCAACAACCTCGTCGATCTGGATGCCTGCTGGGAGCTGGCGCAGGAGTTTCACGAGCCCGCGGTGATCATCGTCAAGCACACCAACCCCTGCGGCGCGGCGACTGGAGCGACCATTCTTGAGGCTTACCAAAAAGCGTTGGCTTGCGATCCGGTCTCGGCCTTCGGCTCGGTGATCGGCATCAACCGCGAAGTGGACGGGGAAGCCGCCGAGGAGATTGCCAAGCTCTTTGTCGAGGCCATCGCCGCTCCGGCCTTCACCGCCGAGGCTTGCGAGCGCTTTGCCGCCAAGAAGAATCTGCGTCTCGTCGAAGTCCACGCCGCGCCGCCGCGCCCCGTGGTCAAGCACGTCTCGGGCGGATTGCTCATGCAGGACGCCGACACCGGACGCATTGACGCGACGGCGCTCGACCCCGGCTTGAAGATTGTCACCTGGCGACCGCCGACGGCCGAGGAGTTGCGCAGCCTGCTCTTCGCATGGCGCGTCTGCAAGCACGTCAAATCGAACGCCATCGTCTACGCGCGCGCCCAGTCGCAATTCGCCCAGACCGTGGGCGTGGGCGCGGGCCAGATGAGCCGCGTGGACGCCGCCCGCTTTGGCGCGATGAAGGCCGTGCTGCCGCTGAAAGGCTGCGTCGCCGCATCCGACGCCTTCTTCCCGTTCCCCGACGGCCTGGAAGCCGTAGCCGCCGCCGGAGCGACAGCCGTCATTCAGCCCGGCGGCTCGGTAAGAGACCAGGAGGTCATCGACGCCGCCGACAAGCTAGGCGTCGCCATGGTCTTCACCGGGATGCGGCATTTCCGGCATTGAGGCTGCGAAGGCGCAGCCACCCGGTAAACTAGGGAGATGGATCCTCCCGTCCGGCTGGTGGCGATCGATGTGGATGGAACTCTGGTGCCGGCCATCGGGCAGGCATTGACGGCGCGCGTCGGGCGGGCGCTCAAGGCCGCGCAGGATGCCGGCATCACCGTGGCCATCGCTACCGGCCGCCGCCCGGCTTACACCGCGCCGCTGCTGGAAGGCCTCGGCCTGCGAGCGGATACGCCGCTGATCGCGTCTAATGGAGCAGTGATCCGCACACTGGGCGGCGAGGCCATCGACCGCAGCCACCTGGAGTCGCGCATTGCACGCGGGCTCTGCGGGCTGCTTCGTCCCTTCGGGACCATGGTTTTTACCTTTGACCGTCCGGAGCGCGGCGAACTGGTGCTTGAAGACCTGGAACAAGCGCAGGGCCGCGTCGCTCTCTGGGTCGAGGCCAACCGCAATTCCATCGAGGTCGTCAAGCCGCTGGAAGATGCGCTCGTCGACGGCGACGATCCCATTCAGGGCATGGCGGCGGGCAGCGTGAGCCGGATGCGCGCGGCCGAAGAGGCGATCAAGGGCAGCCAGTGGAACTCCGGTTGCGCGTGCGTGCGCACCGAGTATCCGGGGCGCGATCTCTCGATTCTGGACCTGCTGCCGCCGGGAGTCTCAAAGGGCTGGGCGCTGAAGCGGCTGGCTGCGCGGCTGGGCGTGGACCGCAAGGAAACCATGGCAATTGGCGACAACTGGAATGATGTGGATATGCTGGAGTGGGCCGGCCAGGGCGTGATGATGGGCAATGCGGCGCCGGAGTTGCTTGCCATGGCCAAGAAGCGCGGCTGGAAGCAGGCCCCGTCCAACAACGAGGACGGGGTGGCCGTGGTGCTTGAAAAGGCCATTGCCAGACGCGCCGCTGCCAAGACCTGAGCGGAGACGTAAACTGTGTGTGGGGGGGCTGTTTTTGAAAGGGCACGGCTTCAGGGAAGCTCTGAGCAAGTCGATTTTGCGGACCGACGTTCCCTCAGGGGCTAAAGCCCGCGCTGATTTTGCAGCGCTATCGGCACGACTGAAGTCGTGCCCTTTCAAAACATAGGCTGAATCAGAGGTTCCTTAGCTGTGCCGCAAGGCAATCAAATGAATGTGGGCCTTTAGGCTCCGGGGTTTGTATTTTGGGCAAGTCGTCCACAATTCGTCGGCTCACCGCTGCCCTTGCGGCTCTTGCGGCTCTGGCCCCTTCCGCCCACGCCGCCGAGCGCATCACCCTGCGCAACGGCTTTGAGATCTGCTGCGACCATCATGCCCAGGTTGAGGGCCGCACCCGGCTCTTTCTAGCCCCAGGCGAGGACAACTACATCGAGTTTGCCCCGGAAGAGATCGCCACGGTCGAGCCGCTTCCCGATCCGCCCGCGCCCCCTGCATCCATTCAAACCGCGCCTTCGGCATCGCCCAAAGCCGGCGCGGACGGGAAGCTTTCTCCAGCCGACCTGGGCGAGATGCTCAACAAAGCCGGCCATGCGCACAATCTGGATGTGGACCTGTTGGCGAGTCTGGTGAAGGCCGAGAGCAATGGCAACGTCCGCGCCGTGAGCCGCGCCGGCGCCCAGGGGCTGATGCAGTTGATGCCCGCGACCGCCAAGGGCCTCGGCGTCGGCGACAGCTTCAAGCCGGACGAGAATGTGCGCGGCGGCTCGGCCTACCTGGACGTGTTGCTCACTCGCTATCACGACAACCTGGCCCTCGCCCTGGCCGCTTATAACGCCGGGCCGGAGGCGGTAGACAGGTACCGCGGCATCCCGCCCTATCGCGAGACCCGGGCCTACGTGGCGCGCGTGATTCACGAGTTCAACCGCCGCGTGCTGGCGCGGGAAGCTGAGGCGCAACGGGCGGTTGCGCAGGCCCGGGCAACCCGCCAGCCATAATTCCCATGTACAGGTGAGAAACTAGAATCCAGAGATATTCTCGATATGCGGGAACGGAGAGTCCTTGAAGAAAAATCAACTGATCGCGGGTTTGGTCATGCTAACGGCGCTTGTGGCGCTGGTGGCCTATGCGCAGCATAAATATCAAATTACCTGGCCGAAGTTTCTGGATAGCTGGCAGAAGTTTTTGCACCAATTCCAACAGGCAGAGTGGGGCAAGATCGCTGTTGCACTAGCCTGCATCTACGTCTGTTACATCATCCGCTCTATGCGCTGGGCGCTGCTGCTGCGGCACAACAAGAAGGTGGGGCTTTTCACACTGCTCGGCACGCAGGTCATTGGCTTTGCTGCAATTGCACTCTTCGGCCGCGTCGCGGAGCCGGTGCGGCCTTACCTGGTGGCCAAGAAGACAAGCCTGACGTTCAGCAGCCAGGTTGCCGTCTACTTGGTCGAGCGGCTGTTGGATGCCGGCTCCATGGCGCTGATCTTCTCATCCGTCATCCTGCTGACTGCCTGGTTCGGTCAAGCGGGTGCGCTGCCCCACGTTGAGGTGATGAAGAAGGTGAGCTACGGGGCGCTGACGACCACTTTAGCGGGCGCGATCTTTCTCGTTGCCGTGCGTTTAGCGGGCGGAGTCATGGCATCGTTTTTTGAAAGAGGCTTCAGCGTGGTTTCCACAGGCCTGGGACGCGCGATTGGCGAAAAGATTCGCGCCTTCCGCTCCGGCCTGAACACGCTGCGCACCCCCGCGGATTTTGCGATTGCGATGGCTGTCTCACTGTCGATGTGGGGATTGATCGCCGTGGCTTATCTGGAAATCACTACGGCGTTTGTTGCCAGTCCGCAACTGGCGGGGATGACGCTGGCCAAATGCATGGTGTTGATGGCCTCAAGCCTTGCGGTCAGTGGATTTCAGTTGCCGGTGATCGGCTGGTTCACGCAGATTGGCGTGGTGGAAGAGGCGATGAGAAACTTCTTCGGCGTTGCGCCCGAGGCAGCCACCGCCTGCGCCGCCACACTGCTCGCGGTCGGCTTTCTGGGCATCGCGCCGGTGGGGCTGATCTGGGCGCAGTTCGAGCACGTGAGCCTGAGCAAGGTAGCCAAGGAAAGCGGAGAGGCCAAAGACGCGCTGGCTGTGGATGAGGCGGCAGGCCAGAATGCGGCATCATAACGCTTGCCGTTCTTAACGAATGGCGTTATTATTTTACTGTGATCAGGAGCTTCGCGGACGCCGACACCGAGTTGTTGTGGGATACCGGCAAGAGCCGCCGGATCCCCGCGAGCCTTCGAACTTCGGCGCTGAAGAAGCTCATGATTCTGCGCCGCGCGACGCAATTGCGCGATTTGAGCGCACCGCCCGGAAATCGTTTGGAAGCATTGACCGACGACCGAAAGGGCCAGCACAGCATCCGAATCAACGATCAGTTTCGGATTTGCTTCAGATGGGTTGATCGGGACGCATACGACGTGGAGATCGTCGATTACCACTAGGAGACGCGATGAAGAAGATTCCCTTCGCCTATTCGATTCATCCTGGCGAGATTCTCAAGACGGAGTTCATGGAGCCGCTGGGGCTATCCAGCTACCGGCTAGCCAAGGAATTGCGCGTCTCCGCACCGCGCGTGAACGACATTGTCCTCGGCAAGCGATCTATTTCAGCCGATACTGCTTTGCGCCTCAGCGCCTATTTCGGCAACTCCGCGGACTTCTGGCTTGGGTTACAGATGGATCATGACCTATGGGTTGCCTCGAAGAACGAACTCCCCAACCCTCCTCTCGCCAAGGCCATGGCTAGGACTCAGGCGGCATGACAATATCCGCCGCCGTCAGCGCTGGCTTCGAAAACCGGATGGTGTCCGGCCCCACGGCTCCGCCGGTCATGATCATGCTCATCGCCTGCTCCATGTTCAGGTCGGTTTCGGTCACCCGGTGAATGGGCAGAATCTGCAAGAACGCCGAGGTCGGATTGATGGCGTTGGGCAGCAGCACCGCAGCCAGCAATTCGCCAGTCGTCGAGTCGGTCATGGTGCGGGTCAGGAAGCCGATTGACTTCTGCCCGGCAAGGGGAAAGTCCACCAGCACCACGCGCTGGCTGGATTCCTTCTTGGCCATCATGCTGTCCAGCAGTTGGCGTACCGACGTATAGATCTTGGCCACAACCGGCAGCCGCTCCAGCGCGCCCTCGAAGAGTTCGAAGGCCTGGCGGCCGATTACCTGGGAGGTCACGCGGCCCACCACATAGAGCATCACCAGGGTCAGCACAATGGCCAGAACCGATTGCAACCACGGCTGGCTGAGCCACTCCTGAGGGAAGATCACCGCAAAGAGCTTGATCACCGGCATGCCGGCTTTGGCCAGGGCGTTCAGAAGGAAGCTGAAGATCAGGTAGGTAACAAAAAGCGGTCCGATGGTGATGATGCCGGCCAGGATGTTGCGTTGCAGGCCACGCAGCGCTCGGGCGAGGGTTGGTTTCACGCGACTCTCCTCTCGATGAGAATACCCGAACCACGCCGCGCGGGTCTGTGCGCAAATGCTCGGGCTACTCCGCCCTGGGCACTCCCTATATAGTGAGGAATAAGGAAGGCCATGAACGATCCATTGACTCCTCCGCCGGAGCGCGCGCTGATCCTCTCAGCGGACTCGACGGCTCCCGGTCAGCGGGCAACGGGATTCGAACGGGCCACAAGAGCAATGCGGATGGCACTTCCGCTTGTGCAGCGGCTTCTGCCCTTGCTGGACGGCAATGTCGGCTCGGCGGTCTCCAATCTCCTGAGCCCGCATTTGCCGCCGCCCCCACCCCCGCCGCCGGTCAACCTGGCGCCTATGCAGGACGGTCTGGCCGAGCTTCAGGCAGAGCATCGCGACCTGCACAGCCAGGTGCTGGAAGACAGTGCGTCGCTCCAGCGGGTCGAGGATAAGTTGGAACTGCTGAGCGAAGCCACCGGCCGCAACACCCAGGCGC
>Ga0302140_10001742_pt1 | contig 28591 bp, 23 predicted proteins | sample I_Bog_E1_1_FD_202095 | JGI IMG/M metagenome (GOLD analysis project Ga0302140, IMG submission 202095) | Peat permafrost microbial communities from Stordalen Mire near Abisko, Sweden - I_Bog_E1_1 | ecosystem: Environmental > Terrestrial > Soil > Wetlands > Peat | place: Sweden: Abisko, Stordalen... | reverse complement strand
CGGGGCACGGAGCATCTTGTGGCGGATGCGGGCTCAAACCCCAGGCGCGTCCACTTCAGTGGCCGCGCTCTTCGAGGTATTTCTCCGCTTCCAAAGCCGCCATGCAGCCTGATCCTGCCGCAGTGATAGCCTGCCTATAGCGACGGTCCTGCACATCGCCACAGGCAAATACTCCGGGAATCACTGTCCCTCCGAAAGTTGTAAGGACATTGCCTGTGGTCTTGATGTAGCCATCCTCATCGAGATCCATCTGACCGGCAAACATCTTGGCATTCGGCTCGTGACCAATACCGAGAAACAGACCGCTGATGGTGAGATGTTCCTCAACTCCGGTCTTTACATCCTTGAGCCGGAGCCCCTTGACGTCTTTCTCCTCAACGCCGAGGACTTCAACGACCGTGGTGTTGGTGCGGAGTTCGATATTGGGATGTGCGATGGCCCGCTCGAGCATGATCTTGGAAGCTCGGAAAGCATCTCTGCGGTGGAGCAGCGTTACCTTGCTGGCGAATCGCGTCAGAAATAACGCTTCCTCCATTGCCGAGTCGCCGCCGCCTACGACTGCGATCTCCTTGCCGCGGAAGAAGAAGCCGTCGCATGTGGCACAGCTTGAAACGCCGTGACCAATCAGAGCCTGTTCGCTCGGCAACCCCAGCCAGCGCGCACTGGCGCCAGAGGCGATAATCAGCGTCCGGGTGTGAATTTCGCCTGCCGACGTGTGCAGCTTGATGGGATGAGTGCCTAGCTCGACACGAGTTAAATGCGCAAGCTGAAAGGTGGCGCCGAAACGCTCCGCCTGCTTCTTCATGTTCTCTATCAGCTCAGGGCCCTGGATGCCGTCGGGCCAGCCGGGGAAGTTTTCCACCAGCGTGGTGATGGAGAGCTGCCCTCCGGGCTCGTGGCCCTCGAGGACGAGCGGTTTCAATCCAGCGCGTGCGGTGTAGATGGCCGCCGTTAGCCCGGCACAACCGGAGCCAAGAATTACTGTGTCGCGAATTTCCGTCATAAAGGGTTCCAACTGCATTTTAGATGATTCCTGCGCCGAGCCGATTCAGCCCTTCAAGTCAACGCAAGGAAGCGGCCAGCAACGCAGGCCTGTCCGAGGCCAGCTTCACGATGAGTTCGCCGAACAACGTATTGGCCCAGGCAAACCAGGGGCGCGTAAAGCTGGCCGCGTCGTCCTTCTTGAACGACTCGTGCATAAAGCCGGTGCCGGCCGTCGTGTCGCGCAGCCAGCGCAGACACTGGCGGATCTCTGGGTCGTTGGTTGAAGTGAGGGCGCGATAGGTGATCGACATGGGCCAGATGGTGTCGATTCCCTCGTGCGGGCTGCCAACCCCCTCGGCCGCCTTGCCGCGACTGAAGTAGGGATTGCTATCGCTGAGGGCAAACCGGCGCGTGCGCTGATAAAGAGCGTCCTCCGCAGTGCAGGATTCGAGATACGACAGGGTCACGAGGCCGGGCGCGTCGGCGTCGTCGATCATGAGCGCGTTGCCGTAGCCGTCGACTTCATAGGCCCAGATTTCTCCGAATTGAGAGTGATGAGTTTTGCCATATTGCTGAACCGCGCGATCGACTTCGGAAGCGAGAGCCTCTGATTCAGCGGCTAGCTTGGGGTCGTCGAGCACACGGTTGGCGAGTTCGGCAAGTTTGCGCAGGCAGACGACGGCGAACATGTTTGCAGGCACGAAAAGAGGGTAGATGCATGCGTCGTCCGAGGGGCGAAAAATGGAAAAGATCATGCCGACAGGGAGCGCAGGATTGCCGAATCCGCCGAGAGGCACGGAATCGCTGGGGCCGAGCGACTCGCGTTGAAACGAATAAGGCCCTGGGTCGTGCTTGCGTTGTTGCTCGCGGAACGTGCGGACGATGGTCCAGGCGGCTTGCTTGAAGGTCGAGTCGAATGGGCGGGTGTCGCCGGTGGCCTGACAATATCCGTGCGCCAGCCGGAGTGGGTAACAGAGCGAATCGATCTCCCATTTGCGTTCGGCAACGCCGGGATGGTGGTCGGTTTTGTCGTTCACGGCCCAGCTGAGTGGCGCAGCTGTGGAGTCGCGCATAAAGGCGTTTGCATAGGGGTCGAGAAGAATCATGCGGGCCTGGCGGCGGATTACGCCTTCAAGAAGCTCGCGAAGCTTTGTGTCCTCTTTGGCGAACGAAAGATAGGGCCATACCTGGGCCGAGGAGTCGCGCAGCCACATGGCATCGATGTCGCCGGTGACGATGTAAGTATCCGGCTTGCCCTCGAACGTGGCAGGGAAGACTGTCGTGTCGAGCGTGTTGGGGAAGCAGTTTTCAAAGATGGTGGCAAGCGCTTTGTCGCCGATATTTCGCTGGATTTGAGGAATTAGCGCTTCGACGGCTGTGCTGCTGAAATGGCGATCTGCTTTTGCAGCGCGTGCGTGAGGTAGCTCCGCAGCGAACGCTGGAATACTGCCCCAATCGGCCTGCGTGACGACCAACGCTGCTGTTGCGGCTTTCAAGCATTCCCGGCGGCTAATATTGACCATTGCACATCTCCCTTTTTGGAATCGCCTTAGCAAGCGTAGCGCCTTTGACTTTATGATGTCTGTTATGGCCAATCTGACGCTTGTCTACGGACTCCGGCTCCTGCCTGAAGGCGAAGTCACTGAAATCCAGGACGCAACCCTCAAACTGGCCAATGGCCATGAGGCGCATGTCACGATGCACATGATCGAGGGGTCGCGCGAAGAGATCGAAGCGCAACTGAAACGAAGCCTGGACGCTTTTTTCGATTTCTACCCGGAAATCTGAGGGCGGCTCGCTCGATGCAGCGGATAATCGCAGTCCGTGTGGCGCTCCGCGGTCAAAGCGCCACAGCGAAAGCTATAACTCATGTTGGATCCCAAGACGCTAAACTTTAATCTTTGATAACTGCTTGGAGTTAATTACCGTTTGACTGTGCAGTTATCGAATTTATTCATTGGATTGGGTTTGATTTTTGTGACTGAGAACAATTCAACCTGCGCGAGCAATTCAATTAGATTGCAATAAACTCCAAAGTTTCAAAAAGACTCTGTAGATGGTCTCAGTTTGCCTCGGAAGGCCGATGAGTGGCTTGTAGCCGCCTCGAAGGCGCGAGGTAACCTGAACACTTCGAGACGACACATCAGTGTCTATCTGGAGTTGCGACGTTGTTCCATTTTCGTCTTGCAAATCTGCGGCGGATGGCAATCGCTCTAATCGGCATCCTGCCGATGTTGGCGCCTGCCTGTGCGTCGGCCGGCGGGCCTAAATATGTGGCTGGCATCAGTTATTTCAATACCGCGGCTCTCGGTCAGCCTGTTCACTGGTCTGGCGGCCATTTAATTTACTACGTCGATCAGGGAGCGCTCAATGATTCAGTTACCAACCAGCAGGCTACGGCCATGGTCGACGCAGCTGCTGCGCGGTGGTCCGCAGTACCCACCGCTGCCGTCCGACTTACCGATATGGGTCCGCTCAACGAGGATGTCAACGGGGCTAACATTGTTGCCGTCAATGGCCAGATCACGGAGCCAGCCGACGTAACTTCCCTGGCCGTGACTTATCCGCTGGGAGTTATCTACGACGCCGACGGCTCTGTTATCAATGCGATATTCGGCAGCGCGGCGAGCGACCCCAAGACCTGTCAGAACAACGGCGTGTGGACATGGCTCGATAGCGTCACTCCGGACGCCTCTGTCGCGCATGGAATCATCCTGTTGAACGGACTTTGCGCCACCAGTCCGGAATTGCTCGCAATGATGAGCTACGAGTTGGAGCGGGCTTTCGGGCGCGTGCTTGGCCTCGACTACGCGCAGGTGAATCCGACGGCGCTTGTCGACGAACTTCCCGGCGGAACAGCGGGATGGCCGGTGATGCAGCCGTTGAGCGGCGTCTGCTCGCAGAGTGGAGGAGAATGTATTCCGGATCCCACCGTATTGCGCTACGACGATATCGCCGCGCTTAGCCGCATCTATCCAGTGACCGCACAGAATCTGTCGGGATTCCCCTCGAAGGAACTCACCGCAGCCAACACGGTATCCATTCAGGGAACTATCAGCTTTCGCAGCGGCGTGGGCATGCAGGGCGTCAATGTTGTGGCGCGGCCTCTGGATGCGAATGGCAACCCGCTTTACCAGTACACAGTTTCATTTGTGTCCGGCGGGTACTTCAACGGGAACCACGGCAATTCGGTCACCGGGTTTACGGACGCGAACGGGAATTTGCTCTCGATGTGGGGCTCCAACGACCCGGCACTGCAGGGCTACTTCGACCTGAGCGATATGCCACTGCCACCGGGCATGACGACAGCGAACTATCAGGTGACTTTTGAGGCGATCAATCCGCTCTACATCCTCACCGATTCAGTCGGACCCTATCTCGATGGACAGGTCGCGCTGTCCGGAACACTACCACCGATTTCCGTGCCAGCAATGGCAGCGGGCAGCACGCAGACGCTCACGGTCAACGTATCCGATTCCGCTGCGGGCGGCGGTCAGGACGCCATCGGAACTGCGGAATCGCCGCGCATGATGCCTGTCAGCGGGATGTGGGCGGGGCGCATCAGTCAGATAGGCCAAGGTGACTGGTTTACTTTCCCTGTTCGAGGCAACAGGACTTTTACAGTTGTTACTCAAGCGCTGGACGAAAACGGGCTTCCTACTCAATCGAAGGCTATGCCATCGATCGGCATCTGGGATGCTTTCGATCCTGTCGGAGCAACGGCTGTGGGCACTGCTCCTGGAATGAACGGCCTGGCAATCGGCGAGACCTGGCTCCGCGTCACCTCAATAGGCGACGACCTCGTCCGCATCGGCATTGCAGACCAGCGTGGAGACGGCCGACCTGATTATGCCTACAACGGCTGGGTGCTTTACGCCGACACTATCCTGCCGCAACACCTTCCTGCTTCCGGCGGACCCATTGTCATTCACGGAATGGGCTTTCGCCTCGCTGACACGGTGTTGGTTGGGGGACAGCAAGCTGTTGTTACCAGCATCTCGCCCAACGAAATCACCGCGATCGTTCCTCCTGCCGCTACTGGCGTCACCGGCTCAGTCGACGTCGAAATCGACGATTTGCCATTGTTTTATGCTGCAGCCATTGCCTCCGGTGGAGTGAGTTACGACTCGGGAAGCGGAGATGCGCTGACCCTGCTCACGGCCCCGATGAATACCGTTCCTATCGGCGTGCCGATTCCCTTTACTGTTACGGCTTTGGATCCTAACCTTAGCCCTGCGGGCGGCGTCACAGTCATTTACACCGTCACAAAGGGCACGGCTACGCTCGCTTGCGGCTTGCCCGCCTGCTCAGTCAACGCAACCGGGGATGGCCGCGCGTCAATGAACATTACCGCTCCAAATGGCACCTGGTCTATTGTCACCGCTTCGCTTATTAACGGATCCAACCTTCAGGCGCAATTCGCCGGGGGTACACCACCGGTGCTTACAGCGCTCACGTCCCGGCTCTCGCTTGCTGCCGGAGCAACCGTGTCCTGGCCTGTTCAAGCGCTCGTACTTTCAAACGGCTTGGCTGCGCCTGGGCAAGCGGTCGCATGGCAGACTTCGGGTAGCGGAATATCCGCGCTGGGCTCAATCTCCGCCATCACTAGTTCTGCTGGTATCGCGACCCAGATGCTAACCGTGGGACCACTGGCTGAGGGCCAGCTTGCCACGATCAATGCTTGCGTTAACGGGACCAGTCAGTGCGTCGCTTTCACTGCGATCGGCGCTCGACCCGAATACGCAACGCTTGAAGCTGTCTCAGGTACAACCCAGAGCCTTTCGGTTGCAGGAACTCCGGCTCAAATCACTCTTCGCTTGCTGGATATGGATGGGACGCCGATGTCTTCAGGAACGGTTTCCCTCTACGAATCTCTTTACGCATGGGCTCCCCCGTGCGGACCCCACAGCGTTTGTCCACCTTCCATCCTCTTGGCGACGCAGACCTCAACGGCCACATCTGCACTGGATGGGACTGTGACGTTCACGCCGGCCGCACTGCCCGGCGTGTCCACTAGCCTGCTTGCGCTCGCTGCTTCAGGCAACACTTCCGTTATCAGCATTGCGATTGAACAGTACCCTTGAGTCTGTCAAAATCTCCCGCTTGCGTGGAGGTACTGGATTTACACTCGTGCCGCTCATGAAATTTACTGATTTTGGTATGTGGTCTTGCGATCGGTCTTAAAGGTGAAGGCATCTCCGGGGATCGACTGATTGATCTGGAAGTTGGAATATTTGCAGATCCAGGTGCTGGTGGGGCTGAGCACGAACACTTGTTTAATGCTAACGGCACGGTCTGTATCTACCCAGATGGTGACTTTGGAGAATGTCTTGCGGACTGCCGGGTCTATTGCCACAAGTTCGAGTTGGGCAGTCTTCACCAAGTGTTTTCCCTCTTTGTCATCAGGGATCATTTCCGAGCCCAGATACTTGATATTCCACTTGTCCTGCAAGTCTTTGCCGCTGGCGCCGAAGCCAAGGACCACGTAGCTCTCGTATTTACCCGCGCCGCTATGCGTTGTCACCACGTTGGCCACAGGCTCGAAGAGCTTGAAGGTTCCGCCTACGTAGGTATATGCCTTGCCCGAGTCTTTTCCGTTGTGTGTTTTGAAATGCACTCCTACGCTGGCTGCGTTATTCTTGCGTTCGAAGTAGAAGTTGCCTGTTTGCTTGTCGGTGTCTTCTATCGGAGCGGTTACGATACTGTCGTATTCCACCTCAGCTGAGGCGGAGTGAAATTTTGCAGACGTCACGTTCAGCCGATCCAAAACGCTCTGCAGATCGTCCGGTGGCGCAGCCGCCAAGGCACATCCTGGGGAAAATGCCAGCGCCAAGGCCGCTGCAACCACAGATCTGAGTCTCAAGTGCATGACTTTCCTTTAGTTATTCGACGCGCCAAAGCAGCGAAAGAAGCAAGAAATCTGATTTACCGGTGGGCCCAGACCTTCCAGACTGGATTCCCCTGTGCGTCGACCGCCGTTTCCCAATGCTGGATAAAGACGTCGTCACCGGTCACTGGCTCGATTGCTTTCCGCAGCGCCTTCTTCACCAAGGGCAGCGGTTCGGAAGTATGCAGGTCAAGGCTTACGTCCGATGCCAGAACCGTCACAATCACTCCCTGCCCGTCATTCCCAATTACCTGAATTGGATGTGGAGGTCCACCCATCGGCGACGGCTTGTCCCCGTAATTCCATCCCGGAATCTGCGGCGTCAGGAAAATGAACAGCAGGATCGCCGTAACCATCACGTCATAGTGGAAGCTGCCGCGCGAATAGGTCCAATAGAAATAGCTCAGCAGAATCTGCTTTACCGTGCGGCGGGCCTGCGTGTTGGGTACAACTGGACTTTTGGACGGCATCAGGATTCCTTCATTCCCTGCATTTCCTTCAAACCGGGCGGCTCTGCCACAATCTTTTCCAGGCCGCCCATATAAGGCCGCAAGGCAGTCGGAATCACCACAGAACCATCGGCCTGCTGGTAGTTTTCGAGAATCGCGAGCCAGGTGCGCCCCACGGCCAGACCGCTGCCATTAATGGTATGTACAAACTCCGGCTTCGATTTGGCGCCTTGCGTAGTCGGCCGGTACCGGATGTTGGCCCGCCGAGCCTGAAAGGCCTCGAAATTCGAGCAGGAAGAAATTTCGCGATAAAGCTGCTGCCCCGGCAGCCAAACTTCAAGGTCAAAAGTCTTTGCGGAAGAAAATCCCGTGTCACCAGCGCAAAGCAGCACGCGCCGATAGGGAAGTCCCAGCGCTTCAAGAATCTCTTCGGCATCGCGTGTCAGGCGTTCATGCTCGGTATCGGAGTTTTCAGGCCGCGTAAACTTCACCAACTCCACCTTCTGAAACTGGTGCTGACGAATGATGCCGCGCGTGTCTTTTCCCGCCGCGCCGGCTTCGGCACGAAAACACGGCGTATATGCGGTAAACGCAATCGGGAGGCGCGCCTCATCGAGAATCTCATCGCGATAAAGATTGGTAACCGGCACTTCGGCAGTAGGAATCAGCCAGTGGTCGTTGTCCCTGAACTCTCCCCGCGCCACGGCCTCTGCGTCCGCATCAGAACAGCGAAACAGGTCCTCGGCAAACTTGGGCAACTGCCCAGTCCCAAACAGGCTCTTCGAATTCACCATGAACGGCGGCAGCACTTCGGTGTATCCATGCTGCGTCGTGTGCAGGTCGAGCATAAAGCTGATCAGCGCGCGTTCCAAGCGCGCCCCCGCTCCTATGTAGACCGCAAATCTGGCGCCGGAAAGTTTTGCCGCGCGCTCCAGGTCCAGAATTCCCAGCGCTTCGCCCAACTCCCAATGCGGCTTCGGCGTAAAGTCCCAAGTGCGCTGGGAAGTATCGGCGAGATGGGTTTTCACCACCACGTTGTCCGCTTCAGATTTGCCGGCGGGCACTTCGTCGCGCGTCAGATTCGGAATACTCGCCAGCGCAAGCCGTAGTTGCTCGTCAAGCGAACCGGCTTTGTGGTCCAGTTCCTCCAGCATCCCCTTGAGGTCGCGAATCTCCTCCATCAGCGCGGCCGCGTCCTGACCGGACTTCTTCAGTGCGCCAACTTGATTTGAGAGCTCATTGCGTCGTGCTTTCGATTGCTCGGCCAGCGTAATAGCCTCGCGCCGGGCCTGGTCGAGAGAGCGAAAATCCCCCAACAGCGCAGCGGGGTCAGCCCCGCGGGCGCGCAGTTTTTCTTCTACAAGTTCAAGGTTGGCACGTACAAATCCCAAGTCGAGCATCGCTCTACCAGTTTAACCGACAGGTTTGGACACGCTGTCTCCGAGGTCTCAAAATCCAGCCTCCCGTAGGGCTTGGCAAGATCCACCAGAACCTGGGTTGGAAGCGAACCAGACGAGGATTCGGAAGTCCGAGGAGAGGGTAACGTGTCGCGGCGTCAAGAGCTTCGAGGGTCACTACGAGCGGAAATGGCTGATTCTAAGCGGCCGAATGGCGACGACTGCCTGCTGTTAATTAACTCGACAATGGACCGGTTACCAGCGGTTTGGGGGTAGGGGGCATGTAGCTGTTTTGACCGAGTACAGCGGCCTGGCGATCTTTGAAGATTGCGGAACGGAACTCCCCACGGTTTTCATTGCTGCCCCCACAGAACCTATTGTGCGCCAGAGGAACCAAATGATCTGCAAATGCTGTGAAAAAACCTTTTGTCGAATTGGTGTGGTTTCCCCGAACCCGCCCTCGCCGACTTGACGCCCAGCACATGGTAGTAAACAGTGAATGTGCACGATACGGTTGTGACCGTACGGGGCATGCGCTGTTTGACGCGGGATTCGAACCCGCTGAACCTGGCCCTTCAGGCTCACCTGAGTGCCGGTTTGGCCCCCGGCGGGGCTTGTGCTCGCTGCGACAAGTCGACTACCAACTGCCTCACACCAATTCTGTTTGCCAGTTCAGTTCCTGGAGTCGCGTATCGAGTTCCCGAAACTCCTTCGATAGTTGATCGACCTGCTTCTGGATCAGCGCCACCGAGAACGTCGAAACAAACTTTACTTCCGACTTGGAGTAGCGATCCTGCCTTGTGCTCGCCGCGTCCGCTATGCCGACCAGAAAGTCGCGTTTCTTCCCAGTCACATCCCGTTTGGCAATCGCATCCGAGATCGTTTGCCGATCGTCGAAAGCTGTTTTTGCATTTGTCCGATTGATTGAGTTAATCAACTCAAGAAGACGCGAGAACAGCCGCTCAGCCTCGCTCATGAGCTCAGCAGAGTCTTCCGCGGGCTTTTCACCCTCCTGTACCCGTGCTGACCGGACCATCCGCTTCTTGAGGTCTTCGAGCCGGTTCTGACAATCGCTGCGCTCAGCAAGTGCCTCTGCCAATTTCAAGATTTATCCCCTCATGTCTCCGAGATTTGAACAGTCTACCAGCAGCCCGCACTCGTCTTTATTTGATAGCCCGCATGTAGTCGAAGTTGACCTTGGCGGCTTCCAACGCGGTCATCCCGACGATCGGCGGCTCCTGCTCAGAGAAGAAATACTCCACACCTGCCGGCCCGGCAGCGGCGAAGATCGGCCCGTAATCAATGTGCCCTCGTCCAAGCTCTGTTCCGGTAGGCCTGTCTGACCCCGCCAAACTCGTTGTAGGCTTGGCTCCCGCCAGAAAATCCTTGACATGAATCATCCGATACCGGTTTGGATACTTGCTGAAGTAGTCGATTGGATTATGCCCTGCTGCGACCATCCATCCGCAATCGAGCTCGAACTTGACGAGTTCAGGATCGGTCTGGCTTAGCAGCACATCGTATCCGATCTGACCGTTGCCCTGATCTTTGAATTCAAAATTGTGGTTGTGATAGGCATACTGCAAGCCAGCAGCCTTGGCCTTCGCGCCGATGCTATTGGCCAGCTCCGCAGTCCGCTTGAAATCGTCCAGAGTAAGGCTGGAAAGGTTCTTGACGAAGGCCTGTCTCGCGTCGTTCGGTGGAGTACCGGCAGGCGGATCAGGAACGGCTACCAGGACCGAACTCACAGCGTACTTCGCGCCCATGGCATGAGCATCGTCGAAGAGTGGGCCGGGATCGGCCGCCGTAAAGCGAAGATGCGCGCTGGGACAGCGAAGCCCGGCATCGTCGAGCGCCTTTCGAAAATCGCTTGCAGAGAGCTTCCCGAATCCGGCAGTCTCGACATTTCTGTAGCCAATGTTGTTTAGAGCTTTCAAAGTACCGGGGACATCGCGCGCCAGGTCGGCCGCTACCGTATAAAGCTGAATGCCAAGCGGGCGCCCCGGAGTTTCAGCCAGCAACGGGCCTGCGATAGTGGGCTCCAAGGCAAGCGCGGTAACTGCCGCCGTGCCGGTAATGAGGAATTGACGACGCGGAAACTGGCTCATGGTGGAGGTTCCTCTCAGAAGAAGGACCGTGCCATGTTGGCCTGCGTTAGTTTGCCTTGTCAAGCTGAGCGACGGGTCCGGCGTCGAGCTGATCCTGCCAACCGGGCAGCTTCTGGTCCCCGGTGATCAGCCGTGCACCACGCGTAAACGTGAAATAAGTCCAGATCCAGGCCGCGAAAACCGAGATCCGGTTCCGAAACCCGATCAAGAAGAAGATATGCACCACCAACCAGGTAACCCATGCAGGAAACCCGCTCATGTGCGCCTTGAAAGGCCACTCCACTTTAGCCACAGCCGACATGCGTCCGATCGTCGCCATGTCTCCCTTGTCGAAGTAGCGAAACGGCGGTCGCGCTTTGCCCTTGAGGTCCGCGGCAATCATTTTAGCTACGTGGTCGCCCATCTGCATCGCGGGTTGAGCCACACCGGGAACCTGGTGCCCGTCCTGCTCAAAGTGAGCCAGGTCGCCGAGGACGAATACATTAGGCAGGCCGGTCGGATTCAGGTGTTCGTTCACCATGACACATCCGCGCTTGTCGATCTCCACACCTGGGGTAGCGGCGAGCAATTTGCCCAACGGGGAAGCCTGGACACCTGCGGCCCAGAGCGTCACTACGGATTCAATCCGCTTGCCGCCGGCCTCCACCCAGCCAGGACCGACACCAGTGACTTGGGTATGGGTATGAACTTCCACTCCGAGCTTTGTCAGCGCCGCTTCAGCCTTGGCCGAAAGGTCGGGGGGATAAGCGGCCAACACACGCGGTGATCCGTCCAACAGCAACACCCGAGACGTTCGCGGGTCGATGTGCCGGAAATCGCGTTTCATGTAGAGCTGCGCGATGTCGCTGATCGCGCCGGCGAGTTCCACCCCGGTCGGCCCACCGCCGATGACGACAAAGTTCAGGGGCGGGTGCCACCCGTGCTCCACCATCTGCCGCTCGGCAAGTTCGAACGCCAACAGGACGCGACGCCGGATTTCAGTAGCATCCTCAATTGACTTGAGTCCCGGAGCCAGTGGCGCCCATTCGTCTTTGCCGAAGTAGGAGTGGGTTGCTCCAGTGGCGAGCACCAGGTAGTCCCATGAAACCTTGGCCCCGGATTTGAGAGTGACTGTTTTTGCTGCGATCTCGATGCCGGTAACTTCGTCCATCAGAACTTGTGTGTTTGGCTGGTGGCGGACGATGCTGCGAATTGGTTGAGCAATGTCCGCCGGCGACAGTACAGCAAGCGCGACCTGGTAGAGCAGCGGCTGAAACGTATGATGGTTGCGCCGGTCGATCACGGTAACATCGACGGGCGCGTGCTTCAGGCTTGTGGCCGCGTGAATGCCGGCAAAACCACCTCCGACGATTGCGACCCTGGGACGCGAAGACGGTTTTTTATTTGGAGATTCGGTCGGATTGTCCAAGATTTCCAGTCCCCCATCATCCTAGATGCGGGAGCAAGGCCTGAAGTCACAGAAGAGTGCTATTCGAGACGCAGAAGGCTCAATCTCTTGCGAGCGCAATCTGTCTTCCCTGCGTGCGCAATTCTGAGCCATTGCGGCTCGATGAGCGAGTGCCGTTTTGCGTTTCCTGGTCGAACACTGGGTCCTCGGTGCCGATTGGAACCGGCTTGTAAGGCAGGAAGACGCGGAAGCTGGAGCCGCGGACGGGATTGCGTTCTGCCCAGATGCGCCCGGAATGTTGGTGCACGATGGTTCGGCAGATGGCAAGGCCAAGACCGGTTCCGCCCTTTTGCCGGGCATCTGACGCGTCTACTTGCTGGAAGCGGCCGAAAACAGTTTCAAGCTTGTCGGCAGGGATACCGCGTCCGGGATCGACGACGGACAGAGTGACCCCATTAGGATCGGGCCGCATGAGTACCGACACGGTAGAGTTGCGCGGAGAGAATTTGATGGCGTTCGAGAGCAGGTTGGTCAGCACCTGAAGCAGACGGTCGGGATCGGCTGCAATCTCGGCCTGTGTCGCGTCGTGGATGAGCTGCACCCCTGCGGCCTCGGCTACGGGCACCATGCAGTCTATTGACTGGCGGACGATCTGCGCTAGTTGCACCTTGCGGAAGACGAGGCGGTCGCGCCCGCTCTGCATCCTCTCCAGGTCGAGGATATCGTTGATCAGGCGAAGCAGGCGCTCGGAGTTTGCGAGCGCGATGCGGAGCAAGTTTGCCGACTTGTCGTTGAGAGTTACAAGACTGCCGTGCGAAAGCAAGCCCAAAGCGCCGCGAATGGCGGTGAGGGGTGTCCGCAGTTCGTGACTGACGGTGGAGATGAATTCATCTTTGAGCCGGTCAAGTGCATAGCGCTGGCTGATGTCGCGGAAGCTCAGCACGGAGCCGGAAAGGCGTCCGTGATCCAGGATTGGGGTTAAGGCATAGTCCACGCGGAAGGGACTGCCGTCGATGCGGTAGATGGTGTCCTCGCCGGAGGTAGCCATCAATTGCAAACGCCCGGTGGCGCGGAGCAAAGCACAATCGTCGCCGCACTCGCTTCCCAGAGGTGCGTAACCGTGTAGCAGGTCGTGCACTGGCAAGCCGTTAAGGCCAGTCGCTGCCGCGCCCAGCATGCTTACTGCGGCAGGATTGGCAAAGCTGACCAGGCCATTGCAATCCAGACCGCAGATTCCGTCGGCCACTGAATTGAGCAGGATTTCCTGTTGGCGATACAGCTTTTCAGCCCAGCCACGCTCCTGGGAACGGGCCAGCATCTGGCCCAAGGAGGCAGCTACGGTCTCGACGGCAGCCATTGTCTCGCGATTCTCGCGCAGACAGAAATGACAATAGAACTCGAGGACTGCCAGTACCCTGTTACCCACCCGCACAGGAACCGCGCAGCCGGAAACCATTCCGCGCCGTTGAGCCGATTGGGTATGAGGATTTTCGGGCTCGGCAGCCAGATCGGCGATCCAGATTGCGCGGCCATCCTGCCAGGCCCGCCCGGGCAGACCCGCGCCGGGGGACATCGTCAGGCCCATGCTGTCTTTGATCAACGTTTCAGTTTTGCGTCCAGGAGCGTTCCAGCCCGAACAGAACTCCAGCCTGTTTTCTTCAGAATTCACTTCCCATTTGAGCGCTACGTCCCAACCCTGAGAGACGCAAAGCGCCTCGAGGATGCGCATTGCTGCGACTTCGGGGGAGATATTTTCACCCACAATCTCGCTGACCACGCGCTGCAGCGCTACTCGCCTTTCGCGCTGGACAAGCAGGCGCAGCACCAGGACGGCGGCAGCAGCCCCACCCAGAAAGATGAGGATTTCGTTGAAACGAGGGTCAATGGTTACGTTGTGGGTAAATAGCCCGATTGCCACCGCCAAGGCCAAGCCGGCAAGGATAGGCGAAATAAAAGAGAATCCACGCTTCATCAACGCCGCGTGTCGATCCGCATCTGTAGTCCTGAGCCCGTAGGACGAGTCCGCCATTGCCCCCCCTGAAATTAGGGCAGTACGTTTGCACTGCCTTCCCGGCTGCCGGCCATATGTCTATCGGTCGCCAGGGGACGGGATTCCAACCAGTTGCAGCAAACAGGGGGCCATATCGGGAAAAGATGTTGGTCTTTGTTTTCAATAAGTTGACAAAATGAGCGCTAAATGGCTGTGAACAGTTGTATACAGTTCAATCCGTACGATTACAGGTTGGTTCGTCCAAAGCTCTATGGAATGAGGCGATTCCGTGAGACTGAAAGCATTCCTGGATTGGCTGGAGTGATGAAAAAATTTAGCACCGAATTGTCTTTTTTTTCTGTCCCATGCGCCCCATCGACTCGATTTTCTCGATATAAGAGGTCGCCAACGGCACTTTGCAGGCGTTGTCGCCCATGTCGACTTTGACCTCGCCGAGTCTGCGGGCGGTAGCTTTGGCCTTGGCGTTCAGCGGTACTACATAGCCTCCGACGGAGATAACGAATCCATTCATTGTGAGGCGCACACGGTTTTTAGCGCCGTCGATTTTCAGTGCCACAAATTCGAGCAGTTCTTCAATTTCGGCGAGATCGAGCGCTTCGTCTGGCTGCATCGAGACCAGGCCTGCATAGGTGCACCATCCGGAAGTGGCAAGATGCTCCTTCCTGGATTTGATCCACTCCATAGCAAGCCGGCGGCCTTCAGGATTCTCGGTAGCCACCCAAGGTACTGTGTATTCCGAGATCATCTGCATTCCCTCAGCGCCTTCCGCCCATGCCTGAATTTGATCCTTTGTCATTTGCTTGCCGTCAGCAACGATGCCTGCCAGGTACATTGCATCCAAATTTCCGGTCGCATAGAGATCAAGGGCGAGTGCCTGCTGCCGCTTGATGGTTTTGGCAATGGCCTTCAAATCGGCAATGCTGACCCCGAACATACGGTCGGTGGGCAGGCCGTGTTTGCCGTAAAGGATACGCGTCTTCTCTTTACCTTTTGATTTCAGAGTTTCGAGGATGGTCTGAGCCGTGTGCATGCGTTCCCTCCAAAGGGGTTTGGAGAATTGATTTGGAGAGCCTGGCTGCTCTCGAAATCATTTTGCCCGAAATCTCGGTGGACTGGGAACGAAAAACGGTCTAAGGGTTACACACCTTGAAGGTGACGGTATTTTATGCGGCACATTTATCGGGAGTTAATGTCGACTCTACAGGCTGCGAGATAGGCCTATTTGGCAAGTTTCTCCGAATTCCGATGGTTTTCTGCAGCCTGTGAAGTCAATCCCTCTCAAACTTGGGTTATCAGAGCGCCAAGAAATGAAATTAAGCTACTGCCGAAGCAGCTGTGCGTTCTTCGATTTCGAGCCTGCTTCCTACTTCGGCGGCGGCGGCGGCTAAAACGCGATGGTGAATGGTGAACAGGGCCAGCTCGAGGCGATCGCTGACGCCAGTCTTGTCATAGATGGAGCGCAGATAGTTCTTGATCACCTGCTCGGTGGTTTTGAGGCGGATGGCGATTTCGCGGTTCTTGCATCCCTGAACTATCAGGGCGACGATCCGCATTTCCTTGGGTGTGAGGCGATCGCGGACGCGGGTTCCCACCAGATCTTCTTCTGGCGACTCGGCCTGAATCAATTGGGGAGGGAGCCAGGTGTCTCCGGCGGCGACGCGGCGCACGCACTCGACCAGCGACGGTCCGTTGACGCTGCGAAACACGACGCCGCGAAAGCCCTGGTGCAGATAGGCGCCTGCTGTGTCGTTATTCTCGGCAATCACGATGCCCCGGCCGCCGGTTGTTTCAAGCAGCATGCGAAGGCGTGTGAGGTCAGGCCGCAGCGAAGCGGCAAATAAGACAATAGACCCTGGAAACGTAGTAATGGCGTGGTGCATACGGTCAAGGTCTGAGCATTGAGCAATGATTCGCATATCTTCGTCCGTCGCAAGTACCTTGGCGGTGCCTGCGCGGAAGATAGCCTGCGAATCGGCCAGGATGATCTTGTTCATGATGTGTGCCTCATCTGCGTCGTATCCCGGATCGAACAACTTACAGCAGCTCAATCGTGCCCGCGGGAATCGGGCAGTTTGAGATCAGGCAACTTTCTGCCTACACTGGCACTATCGGCAGGAAGTGCAGAGTCTTGCAATTGACCGTATTCGCGACAGTGGGATTACTCTCGTTTCCCTGTCGCCATAAGCGTTGAGGGCACTCTTGCGGCGGCAACTCGTGTGAGGAACCCAAAGCAACCTGCTTATATCATTAAGCATGACCACCCTAGGCGAGCTTTCAGAGCCCGTCAATCCCCATTTTGGGGCAGGGGCTGGAGCCTGTTCTACACTGCTCTACACTGAGGATATATGGCTAGGCCGATTCTGCTGGCGGTTGATGACGACGTAAATGTGCTGGAGGCCGTGGTCCAGGACCTGCGCCGGCAGTACGGGGCCACATACCGGATTATGCGTGCGGCAAGCGGGCAGGCGGCGTTGGATACTCTGGCACAGCTCAAGGCCCGCCAGGAGCCGGTGGCGCTGATTTGCAGCGATCAGCGGATGCCCGGAATCACCGGAGTTGAGTTTCTGGAGCGGTCCCGCGAGATCTATCCCGACTCGCGGCGAGTGCTGCTGACGGCTTACGCGGACACTGAGGCGGCGATTCAGGCTATCAATTCGGCACGTATCCACTATTACCTGAACAAGCCGTGGGACCCGCCGGAAGAGAAGCTCTATCCGGTGCTGAGCGATTTGCTTGAAGACTGGAACGCCGGGTATCAGCCACCGTTTGAGGGCCTGCGGGTCATCGGGCATCGCTGGTCGCTGAATGACCATAAGGTGCGCACTTTTTTAACCAGCAATCACGTTCCTTATCGATGGATGGACGTTGCCGCTGGGGACGAAGCGCTCGCCTTGCTTAAGGAGCGGGATCTTGATCCTAACCTGCTGCCAGTGGTGTTGTTTCCGGATGGAAGCGCGCTGGTAGACCCGGAGCCTGCCGACCTGGCAAAGCGTGTGGGTTTGAGCATTCAGGCTACGCAGGATTTCTATGACATCCTGGTGGTTGGCGCGGGTCCGGCCGGGCTGGCAGCAGCCGTTTACGGAGCCAGCGAAGGACTGCGGACTCTGGTGATTGAGCCACAGGCTCCCGGAGGTCAGGCAGGCTCGAGTTCGAAGATTGAAAATTACCTTGGCTTCCATCAAGGTATTCAAGGGGCGGAACTGGGACGGCGTGCGCACTTGCAGGCAACGCGGTTTGGCGCCGAGTTCGTAACGCAGAGAGCGACCGGCCTTCGGATCGACGGGCAGTATCGGTTTATTCAGTTGGCCGATGGGCGGGAGGTTTCAAGCCACGTAGTGCTGCTGGCGCTGGGAGTGAACTACCGCAAGCTCGATATTCCAGGCGCCGACCGTCTAACTGGCCGTGGCATTTACTACGGGGCGGCGCTGGTGGAGGCGGTCAGTTGCAAGGACGAAGAGGTGTTTGTGGTGGGCGGCGCAAACTCCGCCGGTCAGGCTGCGCTGCACTTTGCGCGGTATGCAAGCAAAGTGACGATGCTGGTGCGCGGACCCGGGCTCGCGGCGACCATGTCGAAATACTTGATCGATGAGATCGGCCGCACATCCAATATTGTATTGGAGGCGCACACGCACGTGACCGAGGTCTTTGGCGAAGAGCGGTTGGAAGAGCTGATCTTGAAGGGACCAGAGGGCGAGCGGCGCGTACCGGCTTCGTCATTGTTTGTGTTTATCGGCGCGGCACCGGGTACCAAGTGGCTTCCATCCAGTATTTTGCGCGACGAAAATGGATTCCTGTTGGCGGGGCCGGATTTACGCTTTGAAGGCAAGCACCCGGATGGATGGAAAGAGCCGCGCGAGCCGTTTCTGCTGGAGTCGAGCGTGCCGGGGGTTTTTGTTGCCGGGGATGTGAGGCATGGATCGATCAAGCGAGTTGCTTCGGCGGTGGGAGAGGGCTCGATTGCGGTGCAGTTTGCGCATCAGTATTTGGCGGGGTTCTAAGGAACTCTGCAATGGAAGTGGTATTGAAGGGTACGGGATTTATCCCGTACGTTAGGAGCTGATTTAGATACCGGATTTATCCGCCGAGGGAATGAGAAGACTCAAATGTTTTCCCTTGGGTGCTAAAGCCCAACAATTTTCGGAGTTTTATATACGGGTTGAAGCCCGTACCCTTCACGCAAAGGAAGCTGTTGGCGGGGTTCTAAAAGAAAGCGGAGATGAGCGAGGGCGAACAAAAAATCGTGTTTGAACAGCTTGCCTTGCGGGACGTTGCCGAGGCGCTGAAGCGTACGCTCCCGTTCGCAGAGACCAACGTTGAAGACCTGGGTAGCGAGCTTGCAGTAGAGCGCGTGACGGTGCCGGCGGGTGCGGTGCTGGTGCAGTCCTGGGAATCAAAACGGTTCTACTGGGTGAACCTGGAGGGCGAGATTCGCGCCGAGCGGCAGGAGCCGGACGGGTCGCGAACGACGGTGGGGCAGGCGCTTGCCGGTGAAGGATTTGGCGAGACGCCGTTGTTGACCGGCAAGACCCACATGGCATTCGAGATTCTTGCGGTGCAGGACTCCGTGCTTGTAAAGTTCAGCGAAGACGCCTTCTGGTCGCTGATGGCATGCTGCCCGGCGGCGCGGAAGGTGATTCTGGCCAACATGGCGCAGCGGCTGCAGACCTACCAGGTGGAAGCGCTGCATCGCGAGAAACTTATATCGCTAGGTACTCTTGCTGCGGGGCTGATGCACGAGTTGCACAATCCTGGCTCAGCGGCAAAACGCGCATCATCGCAACTGCGCGTAAATCTGCTGAAGCTGCAGCAGTTGAGCTTACGATTCAGCGATGAACCGAAAACGCCTATGCAGTTGGAGTGCATGCGAAACCTTCTGGAGCACACGATTAGGGGATGCCACGCGCCGGCAATGAGTTCTCTGGAGCAATCGGACGCGGAAGAGGCGATGGCCGAGTGGCTTGGTGCGGCAGGCGTAGAGAACGCTTACTCCATTGCCCCTGCGCTGATCGGGATCGGACTCAAGCAAGAGGAATTGGCTTGCGCAAGAGATGCATTCAAGGCAGAGAGTTTTTCGGACGCGCTCAACTGGCTTGAAGCACTGGTTTCGAGCGTGACACTGGTTTGCACGATCGAAGAAAGCATTACGCGGATTTCCGACCTGGTGATGGCGGTCAAGAAATTTGCTTACGACGAGAAATCTCCGGTCAGGGACATCGATGTGCATGACAGCCTGCAAAGCACGCTCACCATTCTTGGACACAAGCTACGCATCAAGGGGATTCACGTTGAAAAGGATTTCGCAGCCAGCCCGGCGCTCATTCACACGCGGGGTTCTTCGTTGAGCCAGGTATGGACGAATCTGATTGACAATGCGCTGGACGCATCGCCCTCAAACGCAAAGATCAAGATAGCAACATGGATTGAATCTGCGAACGGAGCGGGGGCAGACGGTGCGAATGGCCTGGATCGCCTGGCCGTGAGCATTGAAGATCATGGAGAGGGGATTCCTCCAGAGGCGCTTCCTCGGATCTTCGAAGCGTTCTTTACGACCAAGCCACAGGGATCGGGGACTGGGCTTGGGTTGGAGATTGTGCATCGCATCGTGACGCAGAAATTCGGTGGAGCGATTGAAGTGCAGTCGGAACCGGGGAATACGCGGTTTATTGTGCGGCTCCCAATGCGGGTTCCTTCCCCTTCAGATTTCGGAAAGTGCGTGCTGCCGGGGCTTTGAACTTGCGAGAAGGTTCGTTAGCGGCTTGTCTCCTTTGGAAAGAGATTTATTTTAGTTAATTTCGTCAAAGAACCGGGCGTGAACCCGCTCTGCTTTGTTACCGATCCGTCGAAAAATATTTACGTAAGTAATTAACGAACTCGCATCTGCATTTCCCACAAATCTAATTCGTCAAGTTGCAGCGCACTCTGCCGATTGAGCATGTAGAGGCGCATGAATGACGAATCGAACCGAGCTTCTGGAAGCGGCGCTGGATAGTCTGCCTGAGGGCGTTGCGCTGCTCGGCGAAGACTGTTGTGTGTCCTTCTGGAATCAGGCTGCGCAAGCGATCACTGGATTCGCTGCACCGGAAATAGTGGGGCGGTCTACGCCGGATCAATTGAGGCCTCTGCTGGAGTGTTGGGATGTGCTGGGCAGTTCGGAATCCGGAGCCAGCCAGTCTCTTGAATCTGAAACAGGTCAGGCATTTCTGATACACGCCCACCATAAGCTTGGTCACGAGATGGCGACGATGGTGCGGATTCGCGTGCTGCGGGATCCGCTTGGCAGACGGATTGGGGCCGCGGTTCTCTTTCATCCGGCTGAATGTCTGGACGCGCTGTCGCACGGTGTGATCGGCGAAGACGAAGACCTCGAGAGCAGCCTGGCAGATCTCAGAGACCGGCTCGAATCGCTCTTTGATGACTTTACTCATGGCGGGGCGACTTTCGGTGTTCTGTGGATCACCATCGATCAGGCGCACGAATTGCGGAAGACCCACGGCATCGGCGCATGCAATGCGATGTTCAACAAGGTGGAGCGCGCGTTGGCTCAGGGGCTAAGGCCGTCGGAACACCTGGGACGGTGGGGCGAGGACGAGTTTCTGATTATCTCTCATGAGCGGACGCCCGAGCTGCTGGCGGTTCATGCGCAGATGTTGGCAGGTCTGGCCAGGACGGCGGACTTCCGCTGGTGGGGCGATCGGGTTTCGCTCACTGTGAGCGTCGGTGCTGCGCAGGCGCAGAATTCCGAAACCCTGGCCGACCTTCTCGATAGAGCCAAGGCCGCCATGTTATCCAGTTTTCATTTGGGCGGCAATCATATAACAGCCGCGCCGGAGGGGCACTCATGTTCGCGATCATAGGTATCGTCATTGTATTCGGAGCAGTCATAGGCGGCTTCCTGATGGAGAAAGGGCACATCGCTGTGCTGGTGCAGCCGGCCGAGATGCTGATCCTGGTTGGCGCGGCAGTGGGAACTCTGCTGGTGGCCAACCCGATGCACATCATCAAGGGAGTTGTTGCGGGGCTGCTGGGCGTACTCAAAGGATCGAAATTCAACAAGGCTCGCTATCTAAGCACGCTGAAAATGATGTACCAGTTTCTGAACAAGGTCCGCAAAGAGGGGTTGCTGAGCGTCGAGATGGATGTTGAGAAACCGAAGGAGAGCTCAATCTTCAAGAACTATCCGGAGTTCCTCGGCGACCATCACGCTCGCGACTTTGTCTGCGACACGCTGCGTACGGCGATCACTGGAGGTGTTGAGCCGTTCGACATGGACCAGATGATGGAGCTTGATATGGAGGTACACCATCATGGAGAGATGCAGCCGGTGGCCGCGCTGAGCACCGTGGCAGACGCGTTGCCAGGTCTGGGAATTGTAGCTGCGGTATTGGGCGTAGTGATCACCATGGGTTCCCTGGGCGGCCCTCCGGAAGAAATTGGCGAAAAAGTAGCGGCAGCGCTGGTCGGGACGTTCCTCGGCATCCTGCTTTGCTACGGCGTGGCCGGTCCTCTTGCCGCGAACATGACCAAGACCGCGGATGAGCACAACGAATATCTACATGTAATGCGAGTGCTGATGCTTTCGTTTCTGAAAGGCGCGGCCCCGATGATTGCGATCGAATTGGGGAGGCGTGCGATTCCGGCGCATGTGCGGCCCAACTTCGACGAGATGGAAAAGAACTGTAAGGGCGGCGGCGCCGAAGCAGCAGCTGCCTAGGCGCACCAATCACCCGCTAAGAGAGATTCGTCATTATGACAGCCAAAACACCACCCATTATCGTGATCAAGAAAGTAAGCGGCCATGGAGGCCACCACGGAGGCGCATGGAAAGTTGCTTACGCCGACTTTGTGACCGCGATGATGTCACTGTTTATTGTGCTGTGGCTGATGGGTTCGAGCGACAAGGTAAAGAAGGCGGTGGCCGGTTATTTTAATGATCCCAAGGGAACCGGCAGCCTGATGGGCAGCACAATGACTGGCACTGGGCCAGCCATAAAAGAGGCCAGCACTGACGATCTGGAAAAACTTAAAGACAAGCTTGAAAAGGAGATTGCGGCAAGAAAGGATCTGGAAAAACTTTCTAAACAGATTGAAATTACGATTACGCCGGAAGGGTTACGGATTGAAATACTGGAGGGCAAGAACGGGACCTTCTATGAGATTGGCAGCCCAAAGCTCAGCGAGAGCGGGCAGGCGTTGCTATCCCTATTGGGATCTGAATTGAAGACGCTTCCGAACTCTCTGCTGATTGAGGGACACACTGATTCCACTCCCTACTCAGGCGACAATAGTTATAGCAACTGGGACCTTTCTGCCGACCGTGCCAACTCCGCGAGACGGCTCCTGCAGCAGGACGGGGTACGCACCAACCAGGTGACTCAGGTGCGTGGATACGCAGACCAGATGCTGCGTGTAAAGAGCAATCCCACCGACCCGTCTAATCGGAGGATTTCAATCCTGGTAAAGAACGACAATGAATCGGTCCCGACTATTTCTGCGGCTGGCGTTGTCGACGGCTCCACTCCTCTTCCTGGTTCGTCGAAGAAGCCCGAGACGGCAATGGGCAAGGCCAGTTCGCAGGCTTCGGCACCATCAGCGCCTCCCACTGCTGCGCCATCCGTGGTTCCTTCTGAAGTCTCTGCTTCTAAAACGCCTGTTCAACCGGCACCTTCGCCCAAACCGGCGAGCCCCGCTCCATCTGCGACCAAGCCATTAGCCGGAACGCCAACTGCCAAACCGAGCCTGATGGACAGGCTGAAGAGCTTTTTGCCGGGATCTAAAAAATAGCGCTGAGCACGCCGGAAGCAAGCCATAGACCGCAAGTTTTGAAACACCGACGGGTGGGAATGGTGTACTCTTGTCTGCGAACAAGAAAGCGTTTACTGCGAGGTTGCCCTTCCTATGACTATTGTTGCCGGTGTTGACTTCGGCACACTCAGTGTTCGCGTCACTCTCGTCGACAGCGAGAAGGGACCTATCGGCACTGCATCGGCTTCTTATCCCCTGCATCGCCGCCGTGAAGATCCCAATTTTGCTACACAGTCGCACAGTGATCAGATGACGGCCCTGGCTGCCGCTACGCGAGAAGCATTGCGAAGCACCGGTGTGGACGGAAACGCTGTCGCGGCAATCGCGCTCGATACAACGGGTTCCAGTGTGATTCCCGTTGGCGCGGGCCTTGAGCCATTGGATGAGTACTATCTTTGGTGCGACCACCGTGGTTTTGCTGAAGCGGAAGAGATCACTGCCAAGGCCCACGCGCTCGGCTTTGAAGGCATCCAGTGGTGCGGCGGTGTTTACTCCCACGAGTGGGGCTTTTCCAAACTCTTGCATTGGTTGCGCCATAATCCAGAGAAGCGGTCTGACTTTGTTACAGCACTTGAGCATTGCGATATGGTGGCCGCCACTTTGAGCGGCGTTACCACGGTAAGCGAGATCAAGCGCAGCGTCTGCGCGATGGGCCACAAATGGATGTGGAATCCAAAATGGGGCGGGCTTCCACCGGAGGAATTTCTTGTTGCGGTCGATCCGCTGTTCGCAGGCGTGCGCGCAAAATTGGGTGGGAAATACCTGACCAGCGATCACATCTCCGGTCATCTTTCTGAGAAATGGGCTGGGGAGCTGGGGTTGCGGGCAGGGATTCCGATTCCCGTGGGCGCATTTGACGCTCATTGGGATGCGATCGGGTCGAACATTCGCGAAGGGGACGCGGTGAACGTGGTCGGGACCTCGACCTGCATCATTGCCATGGCGCGCGAATCGCAACTCGTTCCGGGCGTCTGTGGAGTTGTTCCTGGCAGCGTGCACCCGGGTTATACCGGCATTGAAGCAGGTCTTTCTGCCACCGGAGATATTTTTGAGGCCGTGGCGCGGCGGGCGGGAAGGACGGTCGCGGAGCTATCTGAAGGGCTGGACGCTTACAAAGCGGGACAGACGGGACTATTACGCCTGAGCTGGGACAATGGCGACCGCACAGTGTTGGTCAATCCTGAATTAGGCGGCGTGACGCTTGGGTGGAACCTGGTGCATACGGCGCAGGATGAGTTGTTCGCGGCAATTGAAGGTACGGCATTTCATACGCGAATTATTTTGGAGCGCATGGCAGACAACGGCGTGCGCATCGATCGCGTGATAAATGCTGGGGGCATTCCGCAGAAGAGCGAGGTGCTTAATCGTGTGTATGCGAACGTTCTGAATAAACCGGTTCTGGTGCCGGCAGGAATTCCGACGAGTCTGGGTTCGGGGATTTTTGCACTGCTTGCGGCTGGGGCTTACAAAACGATTGAAGAGGCGCAGGCTGCAGTGTGTTTGCCTCTGCGCACGGTTGATCCTGACCCGAGGTCCGCCGCGGTTTATGAGCAGCTTTACCGGCTGTATCGCGATGTGTATTTTGCTTTGGGCCAGCGCGATGCGAAACCTGTAACTTTAGGACGCGTATTGCCGGAGTTGAGACGGATTGCGGCAGAGGTGAGGACGGCGGACTGAGGTTTGTGGTTGCCCACATCTCAAAATCGAGATATGGGTACCCGATTCTGTGACTCTCAACACCCATCGATCGAGGAGCGGAAGAATGGAACGGCGGGATTTCTTGAAAGCAGCGGCGGCTTCTACGGCTGCGGCATTGGTATTTGGGAGACGAAGCGCGTTGTCCCAACAGGCGGGGAGCCATGTTGAAATTCTTGTTGATGAGCCCATTGGAATTATTGCGCCGGAGATCTACGGGCACTTTACCGAGCACATCGGTTCGGTAATCTACGACGGCATCTATGTTGGCGAAGATTCGAAGATTGCGAACCAGCATGGGCTGAGGTCAGCAATCATCGAGAAGATGCGTGCGATTCATGCGCCGGTTGTGCGCTGGCCAGGCGGGTGCTTTGCCGACAGCTACGACTGGCACGACGGAATTGGTCCAAAAAACAAGAGGCCACGGCGCACCAATTTCTGGACCGATGTTCAACCAAAGGCTCTGCAGACACAGAATATTCCCCAGGTTTTTGAGCCCAACACATTCGGAACCGCCGATTTTGTTCGCTTCTGCAAGCTTTGCGACGCGGAACCGTATATTGCAGGAAACGTGCGCAGTTTGACACCGCTCGATTTCGACCACTGGGTGGAGTACTGCAATTCTCCCCGCGGCACGACGACGCTGGCAGAAACGCGCGAAGCCGACGGGTTTCCCGATCCCATGAAAGTGCGCTACTGGGGCGTGGGCAACGAGAGCTGGGGCTGCGGCGGCGATTTTGACCCAGAAGATTACGCAGTCGAATTCAAGCGATATACAACTTGGGTTCCCGGCTATGACGTGCCGCTGCGCCTGGTTGCTTCCGGCCCGAATAGCGACGAGCAGGCATGGACGCGCGGATTTTTCAACAAGCTTTTCCACGGTCAGCCCAGCCACGATCCGCACGGCGTCTGGGGACTGAGCGTTCACCATTATGCTACCAATCTCTCCCGCGGTAAAACGGACGACTGGGTTGCCGAGAAGGGCGACGCGCTTAAGTTCGAACCAATCGACTGGTATGAACTAGCTAAAGAAACAGACCGCATGGAAAGCATCATCCTGGATCACTGGACCGCGCTTGGCGAATTCGATCTGGACCACAAGGTGAAGCTGGTTGTGGATGAGTACGGACCATGGTACAAGCCGGGCACGGAGAATTCGCCGGAACAGTTGCTGGGCCAGATGATCACGATGCGCGACGCTGTGATGACGGCAATTTCGCTGGACACGTTTAACCGCAACGCGGACAAGGTTGGCATGGCCGCCTGCGCGCAGTTGGTCAACAATCTCAACGCGCTTTTTCTCACGCACGGCGACAAATTCACTGTTACACCGAACTTCTTTGTCTTCGAGATGTACGCGGCGCACCAGGGAGGAACTGCGGTTCGTGCGGAATTTTCATCGCCTTCGGTGAACTATGACCGCGATGGGAAACCGGCGAGCTTCTGGGGCCTTAAAGGATCTGCTTCCATAAAAGGAAAGACGCTTACGCTTACTGCTGTGAATCCGGACGTGAGCCAGGCGCGTGAAGCCGAGATTATTTTGCGCGGCGCACAGGCGATTCGTGCTAAAGCATGGGTTTTGTGCGAGAGCGATATCCACGCACATAATACTTTCGAGGAGCCGGATCGAGTTAAGTCTCGCACCTCCGACGTGAGAGTGGAGACAGGATCGTTGAGATTTACATTTCCGGCGGCGTCGGTAGTGAAAATCGAGGTGCAATTGGGTTAGGTTGTCGACAGGAAACAGAACCAACTCAGCTAAGCTTGCTGGGAAATCGAGTTTTGGCGATTTTATCCCCATCAACGATCCAAAGGGCAATAGCAGCTTAGCCAGGCATCCCCTCTCGGCGGGTGTGAAGAGGATTTGCACATCCGATTGAGTGCGCCATGCCGAGCGCAACAAAAACTCGCGAAGCGATTATCGGCTCCGCGAGCGGTTTGGTGAAAACTTTCGGTGATTTACTGCTTCGAGGCCAGCTTTTGAGTCGCGATGGAGCCGGCGGCGCCATCCTTGTCGGCATCCTTAACCTTGGCCCACAGTGCGCGTGCCTGATCCTGCTTGCCAGTTGCGGCATAAAGGTTGGCCAGATCGAGCTGCGCCACGCTTGTCGAAACTGTCTCAGAAGGCTTGGCTGCCAGTTGGTTGTAGAGATCGATGGCCTGGGGGTCACGTGCCGTCTGGTGATAAACACCAGCCAGCGCGAGCTTGGCCAGGTTGGAGAGATTATGGTCCCACGAAGCGGCAGCAGCTTTCAGCTCCGTCTCGGCAGAGGCAGTCTGGCTCAGTTCCTGATAAGTGATTCCGGCAAAATAGTGGGCTTTGGCACCTTCCGGGAGCCAGCCGAACTGCTGTGCAACAGCCACAAACTGCTTGTTTGCGGCTCTGGAACGGTCGGCGGAGGTAGCGTAAACCCCGTTCTCTGCAGGAGCGCCAGGGGTGGCCAGAGGAGCATCGTACACATCGAGAGCGGTGCCAAGGGCGCTGTCGGCCGCGGTGGTGCGCAGGTTCCAGAAAACCAGGCCGCCAATGCCAACGGCAAGAGCGACTACAGCAGCGATCGCCCAGCGAAGAACGCCTGAGCGGTGTCCACTTACCCAGCTGACGCTGCTGGCAGTGGCTTGGGCGAACTTGTCGTTCTTAAGGGCATGACGGGTTTGAGTATCCACGGGGTCTCTTTTTGTCCTTCGTTAATAAGACTTTCGGGCAGGTAGCTACTATTATAGAGCAGTTCCACTGCAACAGCACCAGTGTATCAGCGCTCAAAGTGCAGCGTCCACCGCAGACTGCCATGGAACCCTTAAAGAAACCTTTAGACAGGCCCTATTTTCTCAAGTCAACTGGAGCTGTTCTCAAAGCACGGATGCGTTCGATTGCGCTGTTGAGGACCGGATGCTCCCTCGCTTCCTGGGATGCCAACATTCCCTTGTCGATCAACGAGTCAATGAAATCAACGACTGAGAGGCCGCGAAACCCGGCTTCGCGAACAACAACATCAGAGACGGTAACGGTAATCTGCATGATTGGCAATTCCCCTGCCAGGTTTATCGGCGGTCTTCCGCGCAGGAACAGTAATTTAAAGGAAAAGTCCAATCGCATCCTGACCTTGCTGTTCCAGCCCGGTAACGATAGGCTAGTTGCATGTACGAAGACTTCCACGTAACCGACCGCTGGAGCGGCGAAGACCTGCACTGCAGTTGGAAAGGAACCATGGTGGCCATTGCTACCCGCCATGCCGACGCCGTCGATGTAAGATTCGACGTGAACGGCCGCCCCATGTGGATTGCCCTGCCCTCAACCGCGTGGGTGGAACAGAAGCAGCGCAGCGGGAAAGTGATTACAGACCAGATATGCGTTCAGATCGCAGGGCGCTATCTGAAACAGCTTGTGGAAGAAGGCTACGACTCTCGGCGCGAGATCTATACCATGACCGTGCCCGAGGTTCTGGAGCATTTGGATATAGTGGTGGACGAGGCTACGAAGCTGGGCGCAATGCCTACACTGCCGGTAATCGCGTAAAATCAGGGGTGAGTGATTAGTGATTAGGGGTTAGGGAAAAGCTGGATTGAGTTGTCATTTTCGGCTGCCGTGTCTCGCCAATTATTGATTCTCGAATCGTTGGACTCCACCTTCTAGTGTGGTGTCCCAGAAGTTCGTGGCATAAGTTCCGAAGTGCATCCGCGCCCAGAGGGCACCCGCCTTCGACTCACCCCCAAAAACTGAAAAACGTTTGGGGCCCCTTTCGTTCAGGATGACAGGTCGTTTTATGTTATGAACTTTAGGGACGGGACACTAGCGCAGCTTTTCAGTTCTCTACCCATGATTCCTAATCCAGTCCCCACTTTATTCATGCCTGAGGGCTTCCATAGGCTG
>Ga0302140_10001738_pt1 | contig 28630 bp, 20 predicted proteins | sample I_Bog_E1_1_FD_202095 | JGI IMG/M metagenome (GOLD analysis project Ga0302140, IMG submission 202095) | Peat permafrost microbial communities from Stordalen Mire near Abisko, Sweden - I_Bog_E1_1 | ecosystem: Environmental > Terrestrial > Soil > Wetlands > Peat | place: Sweden: Abisko, Stordalen... | reverse complement strand
GGTGTGGACATCGGCGGGTGTTCCATCGCGATCCAGTTGCGGTTCCACGATGAGCGTGGGGCGCGGCGCGATGGTGGCGATCAGCTCGTTGTAATCGTAAGGGAGCTGCGGCTCGTGGCCGATGAAGAAGCCGAGGCGCGGCATTAATCCGCGTTCCACGCTGTAGCGCGCGATGCCGCCGGTGCCACGCGAGGCCACGTCGGTACGCATCGGCGTAAAGCCCGATATCGAGACAACTCCTTTCACGCGCGGATCGAGCGAGGCGGTATAGAGGCCGACCATGCCGCCCATGGAATATCCGAACAGCGAGATGCGCTGCGGGTCGACGATGGAATCCTTTTCCAGTGCGTCGATACCGGCGCGCACGTCTTCCACCATGCGGCCCATTTGCGACCAGTGCGGGTAGCGATCGTAGAAAGGTCCGGTTTCCGCCATGCGGCTGCCGAAACCGCTTTGGTCGAAGGCGAGCACGGCGTAACCGGCCTGGGTGAGCGCGAGAATCGGGTGAAGATCCGCACGATAGACCCACATGTAGCCGAGCGGATAGCTGTAGCCGTGCAGCCAGATGACGGTGGGAAGCTTCGTGCCGGGCGGCGTGTTGGCGGGATAGTAAAGATCGCCGCGCACGTTGTAGCCGAAGGTGATGCTGCGCGATGCGACCTGGCTCGCCTGCGGCTGCAGCCAGCCGAACGACGTGCCACCGCGCTGGATGACCCATTGCACAAGATCCGGCACGAGTTGGCCGGGGTTGGAATTAGTTACGGGACCGCGTCCGGTTGCGGGTGCGATAGCTGCACGGCCCGGGCCTCCGGAGCCGCCGCGACCGGCAAGACCGGAACCGCCAAGCGGACCGCGTCCAAAGCCTCCGCGTCCGGCGGGCGGCGGCATCATGGCGGGCTCATCGCCCAGCGCCCACGATATCGATTTGCGAATACTGTCGGCTTTCGCGGGCCAGTCGGCAACCGATGACACGGAGGCCAGGATTGCGTTCGGGGCCTGGCGGGGATAGTGGGTGAGATCCACCGTTTCTTTGCTCGTGCTGCGCCACTTGTCGAGATCCCAGGGGAACAGCAGATGGTTGTCCCATACGCGTGTGGAACGGCCAAACTGGATATCGAGCCAATCGAGACATGCCTCCTGATCGTTGGAACCGTGGAAGCCCGGCACGCGGAGCAGGCCGAGCCGATCGGGCTGTCCAAGAAGTTTATAGACTTTGAGCGCGGAGTAGTAGGCCTGCTCATCGCCCCAAGTGTTGGAAACTTCGTCGTTGAGTCCGTATTCAATGAGGACGGCGCGCGGGGCGATCCAGGCGATGAGCAGATTGCCATCGATGGGCAGGCGATCTTCGCGGCCGGAGAAGAAGCGCAGGCGCGGGATGAACCAGGTGGGGAACGATCGCGTGGTGGTTTCGATGCTCTCGCCGGAATTGCGCTCGCCCGCGAGACGCCACGGTACCACGCCACCGACGCCGGTGCTGGCGGGGATAACGGCGGAGATGCGGTCATCGAGCGCGGCGCCGTAGGCTGCCATTTTGCCATCGCGCGAATAACCGAACAGCGCGATGTGTTTCATGTCGACTTCCGGGAGCGTGGCCAGGTAATCGACCACCATGCCGGCGGCCCAGCCGCGGCGCGGCAGAAGCGCGAAATCGTTATCGGGATAGAGTTGGGCGAGGGCGGCGGCGTCGTCCATGGCGTCGTTGGCGGCGAAACCCGCGGAGATGTAGCTGCGGCGCAGCAGCGACGGTCCCCAGCCGGCCAGTGAGGGCGCCATGAGGACAGGGAACGGGCCTTTGCCATCGGGAATCATGACCTGCACGCGCATAGTGCCTTTGCTGCCGGGCCCGAATTCGAGCCGCACGTTGCGGACGGTGTAGCCTTTGCCCTTCGTTTCGTCGAGCACGACGGCGCGGTCGAGTTTGGGGCGCTGGGGGAAAGTGCCGGTCTGGTATTTCTCGAACAATTGAATGATTTCGGCGCGGCGGGCTTTCCATTCGAGCGGGGTACGCACGGGGCGGCCATCGAGGAATTTCAGAGGATCGGGGAGGCCGTTGACGCGCGGGAGAGCGTCGAAATCGGGCGGCAGTTCGTTGGTTTTATCGAGCCACTGGCGGAAGGATGGGACGTCGGGAATGATGGCCTGGAGTTTGGTGAGATATTGGCGGCGCTCATCGGGCGTGAGAGCGCGGAGCGAGGGTAAGGCAAGCAGGCAGAGCAGGATGGTGAAAAGGATACGGCGCGACATGGGAGAACTCCGGAAATTCGGTTTGATAGGGATGGTTTGATAGGGATGATATCAGAGGCCGAGAATCTTGAGCGGAATGTCGCGATGCTTTGCGAAGTCGCGGTCGAACGTGACCAGAGTGAAGCCTGTGGTGCGGGCAAAGGCCGCGAGGTATGCGTCGGTCCAGAAGTTGGGGCCGATGCGGCCCGCGGGCGTCAGGTTGCGCCAAGTGCGTTCGAGTCCGTCTGGTTCTTTGACGAAGCGGATGTTTTCGTGTTCCAACAAGCCATCGGCGATGCGCCAGGCTCCAGCGCAGGTCAGGGCATCGCGACCCATGACCGATGGATTCGTCAGCAGGCGCAGCAGGCCCATTTGCGTGATTCGGTTCAGGACGAGCCAGTCGCCGGAAGCCTGCTCTGCCCAGCTTCGGGCCTGGCGTGCGTGTGTGTGCTCGGCCACTACGAGCGCAAGCCACACGCTGACGTCAGGGAAGAAGGTCATCGAAATTGAAGCCGGAGAGGTCGAGAAGTTTCCTGTGTTTCAGGTGGACCGTCGGAAAAGGGCGTTTTTTCGCGGGCTTTGGCGGACCTGCCGGTTGCGTTTCGCGCTCAAGGGCGGTGATTACCAGGTCTTTGAGGCTCACGCCGCGAACTGCGGCAGTGGCCTTGGCGCGGCGGAAAAGGACATCGGGCAAGTCGACGGTGGTGCGCATTTTTTGAGCGTAGCATAAAAGCATAAATATGCTTATGCCTCGCCCCGCGAAACTATGGCATGCTGTTTGTCATGGCGAAACTCATCGTCCTGTACGCAGCGGTACTCGTACTGCTGGGCGGAGTGGATGCGGGCGCACAGTCGTCGGGCGAAATATTGCCAAAGTTCGAGGTCGCGTCGATCAAGCCGACCCCGCCATCGGCCGGTGAAAGGAACTGCGTAGGGGTTGCCCAGGCGGATGCGATTCGAATGAGCCTGCCTTGCGCCACATTGAAGAGTCTCATTACATCGGCGTTCGATCTGAAGAGCGTTGCGATTGAAGGTGCGCCAGCGTGGGCCGACACTCGATATAGCATCGAGGCGAAAGCGAAGAGTGCCGCCGGCATCGAACAGATGCGACTGATGCTTCGGGCTTTGCTCGCCGACCGGTTTCACCTGAAAGTTCATCGCGAAACGCCTCTTCGTCCCGCGTTCGTGCTGGTGGTTGCAAAGGGCGGCCCGAAAATGCGCGCCGCCGAGTCTGGCTCCGGCCAGGTGCTTTTTTCCATGGCGGGCAAGGATAAAGTTCTGACTGGCTCCATGGCGTCGATGGCCCGCTTGATCCCATGGCTCAAATCGATGACAAACGAAAGGCCCATTGTGGACGAAACGGGACTCACCGGTGCTTACGATTTCAAATTGCAATGGCTGCTGGACGAAGACGCGCCCACCGTTGCGCTGTTCCCTGCGCTGCGGGAACAATTGGGACTACAAATGGAAGTCCGGAACGCGCCGGTGGAGATTTTGGTGATTGACCACGCGGAGAAGCCATCGCCCGATGAATAGCCACCTTCACACGATTTGCTTCTTGGCCCGTAAGTAACGGTCACTGACTCGAATTCGCGAGTTGCTTTGATTGTGATTGTCCGGGCTCCGTTCGGTCACATCGATTTTACTCAATAGATGCAATAACATAGCATTCCAGCCCCAAACCCGCCCCTGATAATACCCTCGTATGCCACTCGCAGAACAGCAACTTGACGCCAACCGCTCCAACGCTCGCAAGTCCAGCCGGCGCGTCCTCGGCAGGTGCACCTTCCAGGCCTCCAATTCACCCGCGACCAGGGCCTCCAGGGCGAGTCCTTCGCCGCCAACAGCCTCGTCCTGCTAAAAAATCAAAAAAAATGCGGAATGATCCCACGCAATCCAATGAAAACAAACAATATTCGCAGCAATCAGATCCCATTCGACCCCCCAACGACCCCTGAACGACCCGGCAACAACCCCTCAACGACCCCCGGTCGACCCCGGCGGGATCCCACGCAACCGGTGCGTCCGGCACGGCTAACGGCGGGCCGAAGCTTGAGGTCGCAGGTCCAGGCTAAACCAAATTGTGGTTTACTGGTTAACATGTTCAAACTGCCCATTTTGGCATTACTGGCGACCCTGCCGCTCGCCGCCCAGGTCAAAATTACCCAGGGCGATAACCATATCAGCGTGGATATCGACGGGAAGCCTTACACCACCTTTTTCTACGGCCCGGACGTTCCGAAGCCTTACCTGTATCCGCTTCGCTCCGTCGATGGCATCCCGGTGACGCGCGCGTACCCGATGGACAAAGTGGAGGGAGAATCCACCGACCACCAGCACCATCGCTCGGTGTGGTTCGCGCATTCCGGAGTGAATGGCTACGACTACTGGAATAACGAATTTTCATACAAAGGCGACAAGATGGGCCACATCTTTGTCACGAAAATCGACAAGATACAGAGCGGCGCGAAGTCCGGCGAGATCGATGCGACGGCGAACTGGCAGCAGCCCGATGGCAAAGTCGTGCTGATCGAAAATCGTAAGATGATTTTCCACGCCGGCGGACCGAATCGCGTGATCGATTTCGATTTTACGCTGACCGCGCAGGAAGCGGCCACCTTCCAGGACGAGAAGGACGGCGTCTTCGGAATTCGCCTGGCGTCGGAACTGGAAGAAGCGAATGCGCCCGGTACGAAGGGTCAGCCCACTGTGCCTGTGCGGACTGGCGTCATGACATGCGCGAGCGGCGAGAAAGAAGCGAAATGCTGGGGTACGCGTGGCGACTGGATGGACTATTCCGGCACCGTGGCCGGCGAAAAAATGGGCATCGCAATTTTGGATTATCCCGATAATCCAGGCCACCCGACTTACTGGCATGCGCGCGGTTACGGCTTGTTCGCGGCTAACATTTTCGGCCGGAGCGCGTTTACCAATAAGAAGGAGCCCTCGGGTGAGATGACGCTGAAGCCGGGTGAAAAGCTGCGGTTTCGCTACCGCGTGATCATTCATCCGGGAACGCTCGACGACGCGAAGTTGCCGGAACTTTACAAGCAGTACGCCGCCGGAAAATAGCCGGAAGCGGCCAGAGGGAGTTCGACGATGCTGAGACGTGTTTTCATTCTTGTTGCCGCGGTGGCGATGGCGGCCATGGCGCAGACGCTGCCGCCGGGCGTTACGAAAGGTGCGGCGCTGGCCGGCATCACGGAGTATTCCTATCCCAACGGCCTGCGCGTGTTGTTGCTGCCGGATTCATCCAGCACGAAAGTCTCGGTGAACATGGTTTATCTGGTGGGATCGCGCTTCGAAGGCTATGGCGAGACGGGTATGGCGCATCTGCTTGAGCACATGAATTTCATCCTCTCGAAGGACGGGCGCAGCATCAAGAAGGAGCTGACGGACCACGGGGCGGCCTGGAACGGCACGACCGATTACGACCGCACCAATTACTTCGAGACGGTCAGCGCTTCCGATGAGAATCTGAAATGGGCGCTGAGTCTCGAAACCACCCGCATGGTGAATATGCGGATCGAAAAAGAATTGCTGGATACCGAAATGACCGTGGTGCGCAACGAGTTTGAAATGGGGGAGAACAACCCGGCGGGTATTCTCGATGAACGCGTACGTGCCACGGCGTATCTTTGGCATAACTACGGGAAGTCGGTGATCGGCTCGCTGGCGGATATCGAGAAGGTGCCGATCGACAGGCTGGCGGCGTTTTATCAGAAGTATTATCAGCCGGACAACGCGGTGCTGATTGTCGGAGGGCAGATCGATCCGGCGAAGACTCTCGCGATGGTGGCGGATTCGCTGGGGACGATTCCACGTCCGTCGCGCAAGCTGGATACGACCTACACAACGGAGCCGGCGCAGGATGGCGAACGTACAGTGGAACTGCGGCGTGTTGGCAAAGGGCAGAATCTGATCATGGCTTACCACGGTCCGTCTATGGCGAATCCGGATTCGGCGGCGCTCGAAGTTTTGTCCGGCATCATGAACGGGCCCGGCGGCACAGGGCGTTTGTACAAGGCGCTGGTGGATAACAAGAAGGCAATGTCGGTGTCGATGTCGAACCAGGAATTGCACGATCCTGGCGTAATCGAACTTTCCGCGCGCCTCAGCGACGAGCAGAATCTGGGCGACGTAAAAAAGGCGATGCTGGAGACTATTTCGGGCATAATCGCTGAGCCGCCAACGCAGGAAGAAGTGGATCGTGCGAAAACCAGAACGATCCAGGCCATGGATCGCGAGATGGCGAACTCGCAGGTGATGGCGGTCAACGTTCTTACCGAAACGGTGGCCGAGGGCGACTGGCGCCTGCTGTTCACAAATTACCAGGAGATAAAGAGCGTCACGCCGGAAGATGTTGTGCGTGTGGCGAAGCTGTACCTGAAGGATTCCAATCGTACTGTCGGCATGTTCATTCCCGACGCGGCGCCGGACCGCACAACCGTGCCCGATGCGCCGCCGATGGCCAAACTCCTCACCGATTTCAAGCCGAATATCACGATGGCTGAGGGCGAAGTGCTGGATCCAACGCCTGCGGTGGTTGAAAAACGCATTGTTCGAACGACGCTGCCGGGCGGACTCAAGCTTGCGCTATTGCCCAAGGCCACGCGCGGAAACCTGGTGGATCTGAATATGAGCCTGCGCTTTGGCGACGAGCAAGCTCTCACGGGCAAGAACGCGGTGGCTCAAATGACAGCGGCTTTGCTGATGCGCGGGACGAAAACGAAGAGCCGTCAGCAACTGCAGGATGCGATCCAGAAGCTGAATGCAACGATTAATGTCGGTGGTGGCGGACGCGGCGCCGGGGCTGGTCTCGCAGGCGTTGGCGGATCCATTCGGACTACAGCGGATAACCTGATTCCGGCCATGCAGCTGATGGCGGAAATATTGCAGCAGCCGGCGTTCCCGGAGAGCGATTTCGATCAGATCCGGCAGCAGGCGATCACTTCTCTGGAGCGCGGCAAGACGGACCCTGGCGCACTGGCGGCAGAAGCATTGCAGGCGAATCTGAGCCCGTTTCCGCGGACCGATGTGCGGCACGTCCGAACGATCGATGAGCAGATTGAAGATCTGAAAGCGGTCACGCTCGACGATGTGAAGAGCTTCTACGGGCAGTTCTATGGCGCTTCGCACGGAGATATCGTCGCGGTGGGTCCGCTCAAAACGGATCAGGTGCAGAAGGCGGTCGGGGACCTCTTCGGGTCGTGGAAAAGTCAGAGCCCGTATACCCGCATCGATTCGAAATACCTCAGGATGACTCCGATCGATAAGAAGATCGAAGCGCCCGATAAAGAAGACGCCCAGTTCTATGCCGGGTTGCGGATACAGATGCGCGATACCGATCCGGATTACGCTGCCATGGTGATGGCAAATTACATCATGGGAGGCGATATTACTTCGCGCCTCTCGGACCGCATTCGCAACCGCGAAGGGCTGAGCTATTCGGTGGGCAGTTCCTTTTCAGCGCCCGCCGATGGCGACGCCGCCATATTCTCCGCCAGCGCGATCAGCAATCCGAAAAATTCGCCCAAAGTGGAAGCTAGTTTCCGCGATGAATTGCGCAAGACCCTGGCTGATGGTTTTAGCCAAAAGGAACTGGACGGCGCGAAGACGGCTCTACGTGACGCGAGGGTTTTGGGGCGCTCCGGCGATGCCGCGATTCTGAATCTGGTCATGTTGCGCGCCGAGGTGGACCGGACGCTGGAATGGGACACACAACTGGATCGGAAGCTGGCCGCGTTGACGCTCGACCAGGTCAATGCCGCGTTTCGCAGACACGTGACCAACGAGGTTTCCGTGGTCCAGGCCGGAGACTTTAAGAAAGCGGGTGTTTATCGGTAGTTCGCGTGACAACCCGCCGCACGGTCTCCTGCCATTGCCTGAGAGCCGCTGCGCTGGAGAATTCGGCGGCGTATTGGTCGCGAAAGTCCTTTATCTTTTTACGCTGTCTCTTTCTGAGCGCGGAAAGGATTGTCTTGCGGATATCGTCGTCGCTTTCCTCTTTTATGATGCGGCGCACCGTGGCACAGTCGTTTATATCGCCCAGAAGCGTTTGTATCTCTTTGAGCCGATCAATCGGAGTTGCCAGAGAGTCGGCGTACAAAGGCGCAAAAAAAACCAGCGTATAACGGAAGTTCTTAGCGGCAATCCGAAAGCGATGAATTTTGTGAGCCGGCGTCTTCTTCGCCGTGGCGGCTTCGCCCCGACGAAAATGTTCGCCGACCATATCACTCAATATCCGTTTCGCGGTGAGCTGAATCGGGGATGCGTTACAATCCGCATCGGCGTCCCGATGGCCGCGACCGGAGTTGACCGCCGCGCGCCATCTGGCGGGTAAGTCCCGGGCTTTCCAGCGATGGAGAGAAGCGGACAGCGTCGATGCGGCCGAGTCACGCCGCTTCTGGAGTTGGCGCAGCAGCCCGCCGGATTGCGGCAGTTCCAGCCGGGCGATCACATGCATGGCGACGTCGTAATTGCGGACCGCGCCCGCCTCCGCCATAATTCGCTTCAATCCGCGCCTCATGCGCTTCGATTCGCCGCGCGGAAAACAGAGTGGCAGCGCCGCAAGACTGCCGATGAACCGGCGAGTCGCCACGCGAAGGTCGTGCATCTCGTCGATGCCCTGAGATTTTGCGGCTGCTGCGATCCGAACGGTGACGCGACGAAGAAGTTCATCCGCCTGCCGCTTCGCGAAACTTCCGGTGGTGGCGATCGCCATGGAATCCGTCTCTATGTTAGCGTCTTTCGGAAGGGATGCGCAGGATTTGCTCGCACGGTGACGATTATTACCCGAGAATCTGTCCGGCATCGCCCGACTCTCACTGTAAGTATTGGTAACGCCGCGAGATAAGTAAGTTACAGTCCGTTGGTGTCCCACTTGCATGAGAGAACGGCGAGAAGCATACCGTCGGGTGGATAGATTCTCCGGGATTGTAAGACGGAGAATCATTCACCGGGCGAAGCCGGGGTCGGGAAATTAAGGGAGAGTTACTATCATGAAAAGTGTAAGTTATTCGGTTATTGCGGCTTTGGCTGCGGTGGTATCGCTGAGTGCGCAGGAGAGCTCGCATTTAGCATTTCAGGTTGGAGCGGGTTTCACCGAACCTGTAGGCAGGACCGGAATATATAGCGATGTCGGGTTCAACACCTCGGCGGGGATTGGTTACAACTTCAATCCATATGTAGGTGTACTGATCGACGCTAATGTGAATTCGCTTGGCGTGAATTCCGCAACCCTGAGTAACATCGGCGTGCAGGGCGGCAACGTGAACGTGTTTTCCGCGACGCTGGACCCGATCGTTCATCTGACGCCCCATGAAAAAGTGGACGTGTATTTCACTGGCGGCGGTGGAGAATATCGCCGCAGTCAGATATTCGTGGCACCCATAGCCCCCGGAAATTTCGGCGCGGCTCCGTATCTCGGTCTCACCAGGCCGTCGAACCAGCTTGCTTATTCGTCGTCGGTGAACAAGCCTGGTGTGGATATCGGTATGGGTATTGCTTTCGGCAGTAAGTGGGGCGGCAAGTTCTACGCCGAGGCAAGATACAACAAGATATTCCTCGGGGGTTACTACAATATGGAATTTGAGCCGGTAACATTCGGCTACCGATGGTAAGACGGCTTTCTACTCTGCCGGAGCGGCGAGGCGCTTCACTGTAACTGTGGCTGAGCCGCCCGATGTTACTGTAACTCGCTCTCCCGGTCCGGCATTGCGGGCCATCCATTCCTCTTCGGCATAAGGCACGGTTGCAACGGTGTCGAATGCCCAGGCGCGGTATTCACCGGTCGGCAGGCTCTTCTGTTTGGCATGGCCATCGGCGCCACCCGTCACTATTCTGGGTAGCCCGGAGACCGGGGTCAGAATCACGCGGGCGTCGGTGGCAGCATGACCGTCGCTGTCGTTCACTGTGACATCGATACCGCCGGTGTCGTCGCTGACTACAATGTCGACGGGTCCCGCAGCCCCTTCAACAGTGAATGGCTGGCTGATAATATCCTGCCCGCGCAGTGTGGCGGACCGGATATATACGTCGCGACTGTTCACGCCGACATTCAATCGAAGCTCTGTCGATGATGGCACGTTGGCGAAATCGAAACTCAAATGATTCGAGTCCCACTGAGCCTGAGGAATCGGACCATTAAGCCCGCCGTTGTTCGGTGAGGCCGGGCGGAGATTCACAGTCACCAGTGGGTTGGCGGGTGTCGCGGGATTGGAAAACTGGTAGTGCACTGTGCCGCTGAGCGACCCGGCCGGCTGGGGCGCTAGAGTGACATTTTCGACGTCGGAATTGCCCACTTCGACTGGCGCCTGCAGGGTAATCGGTTGCTGGCCTGGCGGATTCGATTGTGAGTTCATTATGGCCATGTACGATCCCGGGGACACCGTCGGGATGTCGAACGATCCGTCGTCCTGCACCGCTCCGAACAGGTTCTGCCCCATAGACAGGTTCATCGGAAGCTTCGTCAGCCGGACATTGGTCCGCGCGGCTGTCGCTGGCAATCCGCTCACGCGGCCGCGGACATGCACGCCCGGCATGGGATTCAGGGTGAACGCTGTGCGAACCTCGCGTCCGGCTTCGACTGACATCGCAATGGAGATTCCCGAGGCGACGGGTCCGGGGAAGCAATCGTCGCGGTAAGCCATGGCAGCGCCGCCACCCACCGCATATGTGAGCTGGGGAGAACCGGCGCAAATCACATAGCGGCCCGGCTGGAGCCCGCCCACGCGGAAGTTTCCCTGCGAATCGGTCACGGAACCACCGGCCAGGACCAGGATGCGCTGGCCAGCCTGCACGACGACGTGCACGGCCTGGATTCGCGCGGATTCGATCGGATCGTTATTCGGATCCGCAACTTTTCCGGCGATGGAGGATTCGGGCATCAGTGAAATCTTCACGCCCGATACCGGCGACCCGGATACCAGGTTGACCATGGTTGGACGGAAACCTGTATTCGATGGGGCCATGTTGCCGTTGATGAAGCCAATGCGCATAGCGTTCACAGGGCGATTGCTGCTGCAGGTCGTGTTGGATATGCTCCAGTTACCGGTGGCGTCAGTGGCCGAGCCCGCCGCGTCGGCTCCGCCCAGGCTCACCATGGCGCGGGGTATGGGTTCGCCGGTCATCGAATTGACCACAGTTCCGCTTACGGCGCAGTCTGTCGCGGGAGCGGGTGGCGGCGGGCCGGGCTGAGAGCCTGGTGCCCCGCCGGGTCCACGCCCGCGTCCGCCACCGCCGCCCTGGGCCTGCAGGGCCGAAACGGCGATCAGTGCATAGATGCAGCAACGGAGCGACATTGGCTATATTTTAGCCTGAATTTCGATCTTTGCACGAAGGGTGGGGAAAGCGAATATAATTGTCGTTTGCCGGTTGATCCGGTGAAAGGCAACGCTCATGCGTCTCGATTACGGTTCCGCCTTTGCAGTTACAATTTTTCTGGGTGCATCGGCCTTTTTGATTCACGCCCAGGCGCCCGCTACGAAGGCCCCGGCTCCGGGCGCCGATGCCTCCCATGCAGTCGCCGGCGGCGGCATCTCGGTGCCGGGCTGGACCGGCAAGATCGACGCCAGCGAAGCCAGAGCCGGCCTGACGCTGGATAGCGCGAAGTTTGCGCTCGAAGGCAACATCATGAAAGTCACTACGGGACCGGCGGTCACTTACTGGAATCCGGCCAATGTGGCAAGCGGGAATTACACGGTCAGTGCGACATTTACCGAGCCAAAATACCAGAACCTGAACAGTCATCCGCACCCGTACGGCATCGTCATCGCCGGCAACGATATGAACACGCCGGAGCAGACGCTTTTCTACTGCGCGCCCTATGGCAACGGTACCTTTATCGTGCGAGGCTTCGGCCCTTCGCCCTTTATGATGAACGGGCGGGGGGCGGCAAACGACGCGGTGCATAAGGCCGCGGGGATTGGCTCGCCGGTGACGCAGGAAGTTGCGCTTTCGGTGAAGGGCAGCAAAGTGGAATGCGCGATCAACGGCGCCGTGGTGGCCAGTTACGACAAGGCCGAACTGGTCACGCCGGGTAAGCTGAAATCCACCGACGGCGTCTATGGGCTGCGTTTCGCACACAACACCGAGGTGCAGGTAACCAACTTCCGAAGAACCGAATAGCTGCCGCGCCTGTTAACCCCAGCCTGTTAACCAAAGTGATCTTCGTAGCCTGGTACGCACCCCATTGATGCCAGTCCGCCGATCCGTTATGGTTCTTGTATCAGTTCCGTTAACGAAGGCAAGCGTTTTTGCCGGTCCGGTCGAAACAGAACCGCGTCAGGAAGCACTTAGGTTAGGGAAGGCGGCAGAAAATGGAATTCAACGGCAAGCCGAGCCTCGCGGCAACATTGACATGGCGGCATTCCGATCACATATGCGCGCTATCGGACGGTGAAAGGCATGTCGGTCACATCGTGAAAATCGGAGGGCGATGGCATGCCTTTGACGCGATGCACAGCAACGATCATGGGGACGGATTCCGGTCTCTGGGTACTTACGCGTCCGAAACTCAGGCTAAAAATTCCGTGGAACAGTGTTATGGCCCGCCGCCGATGGCGTTCGCGGGTGTAGCTTAGATCTGGTCAAAGGCCAGATCCAGCTTAGATCAACGGCGGGATCTGGCCTAAAACCCGTTCAGTCCTGAGTGGGTTTTGTAACTTCAAAGCTTCGGACCGCATCCTGTTCATCACTGAAATTCGGAAGCAGCATGCTGATGCCAGTCATTTCGAGAATTTTGCAGATTTCCGGGCGAGCGTTCACAATCTTCATGGTGCCCGCGTTCCTGACGAGGTGCGAATAGCATCCCATCAACTGGCCGAGGCCGGCGCTGTCGATTTTCGTCACGCGGCCCAGATCGATGATGACCCGCGAATCGCGTTGCTCCAGCACTTCGCGGCGCAGTTGATCGAGTTCGCGCGCCGACTGGGTCAGCTCGGCGTTGGTGCGGAACTGCAGGATCGAGACGCCGCCGGATTGCTTCCAGGAAACATTGGACGAACGCAGTTCCGCGACCAGCCGGTCGCTGACGCGCAGTTCGTCGAAACATTCATCGCAGCCCAGGTAGTGCCCTTCAAATTCCTCCACCGCGTCGGCGTCGAGGGAACGGGCCAGATATCTGGCAATGATCTGTTCCCGATCTATTGGTTCTTTTGCGCAGATCATAACGTAATTCCGTCCAGGTCCTTACGCGAACTTAGTGTTCGCTGCCGCGTGGTTCGTTTCATCCCCATGAATTTCGCTTCGCCATACTTTGTATTCGGCGCTATTTCGCCCCGGCACGCGCCGCTATTTCGCCTCGCCGCTCTGAGCGCCGCCGCGCGGATAGACCCGTCGAAACCGCTCCTTGGCCCGGAACAGTACGACGCGGAACTGCGCGTCCGTCATGTTCCATTCCTTACATATATCTTCTTTTTCTTTGCCTTCCAGATAAAGACGCCGTAGAATCATGCGATCCCGCTCGGCCAGTTCGCCCAGTCCACGGTCAATGGCCTGACGCATCTCAAAAATCTCGGCGTCCGGTCTGATCCCGTTGTCTTTGATCGGAATATCCGGATCGGCCAGCGGTTCGCGGCGCATTTTCCGCCGGTATTCCAGAATCACGTTGCGGCACACGCCGTTGACAAAGGCTCCGAATTCTTCGGCGCTGTTGCGAATCTGGCTCTGCTGGCTGGCGCGGATGAAGCGCGTGAGGGTTTCCTGCACCAGATCGTCCACATCGGCGCAGTTATGGCCCACATGATACAGAACCTTGTAGCGCAGTTTGAGCCGCAGGCGTTCGAGTGACGGTTCGTTGAACTCCATCGGCGACGATGCAAGCGGGCTGCTGGTCACGGCTGAGTTTCATTCTAACAGTCGCGGGCCAATTCAGGGCGACGGATTACGCGGGTGGCCGAAAAGCGCCACCCTGGTGGTTTCCGACCGTTCCGGTCAGCGCGCTTCGCGGCAGTTGCCGAGCAGAATCAAACACTTAAAGACTGGTAAATCAAGTGCGGTGTATTGTGGCGAGATAAGGGCCGAAAAACGGCCTGCGAAAGAAAGGTTCTTATGCGTATCTTACAGATTGCTCTGGTTTCCCTGGTTCTGGCAGCTTCCACGAGTTTTGCAGTAGCCGCGCGCGGCGGCGGAGGCGGAGGGGTTCGGGGTGGTAGTGCTGGAGGGGCGGTCCGGGGTGGCGGCTATGGCGGCGGGGCTTATCGTGGTGGCGGATACGGTGGCTACGGCGGCGGAGGAGCTTACCGCGGTGGCGGATACGGTGGCTATGGTGGCTACGGCGGATATGGCAACCGCGGCTACGGATATGGCGGCGTCGGCTTGGGATTTGGCGTGGGCCTTGGGTACGGTTACGGCTATCCGGGCTATTACGGGCCAGCCTACTATGATCCTTACTCATATGGTCCTTATGGATACCCCAGCCCGTACGGCTACTACCCGCCAGCGGTTGGCGCAGGCGTGGTGATCGCGCCGCGGATTGGCGTCGGCATAGGCGGCGGCTGGCGGCGGTTCGGCCGGTAACTGCGGCGGCAGAGGACTGCATGCCGCGCTTTCATCGCTCTATCCGGATTGCGGCTGTTTTCGCCTGTACCGCGCTGCTTCCGTGGGCGGCGATGGCGGATTCCTACCAGCAATTCCCCACGCAGTCTGCGCCGCCGATCGTTGTCCAACAACAGGCGCTATCTCCCCATCAGCTCAACAATCTGGTTGCCCCGATCACGCTCTATCCGGACCCGCTTTTGGGCCAATTGCTGGCGGCTTCCACATATCCTCTGGAACTGGTGGAGGCGCAGCAATGGCTGCAGCAAAACCGCAATTTAAAGGGGCAGGCCCTGGTGGATGCGGCCAGGCAGCAGGATTGGGATCCCGGCGTCCAGATGCTGGTGGCATTTCCGGATGTCGTCGCGCTGCTGAATCGCGATATTCGCTGGACGACCGACCTCGGCAACGCGTTTCTGACTCAGCAGGCAGACGTGATGAACGCCATCCAGACGTTGCGCATGCAGGCGCAGAATAATGGACGGCTGGCCACCACGCCGCAGCAGGTTGTGACCGACGATGTGCAGAACGGGCAAACCGCGGTGCGCATTGAGCCGGCGAACCCGCAGGTGGTTTATCCGCCGGTTTACGATCCGGCCTATGTGTGGGGTTCGCCGTCCGTGGGGGCGTATCCGCAGGTCTATTATCCGGGAGCTTACGGCGGTTATGGCTACGGCTTCGGATCTGGCGTCAACATTGCGGGGCTGTTTTCCGGTCTTTTGAACTGGGGAAGCTGGGGATGGGTGCTGGGCTGGTTCACGCACTCTTTGTCGCTCGCCAGTCTGTTTTTTAATATTCTGGGATTCCACGGTTTCGGTGGCGGATATGGTGGGGCCGGATTCCACGCCGGGGGTGTTGGCGCGTACACAGCCTGGGCGCACAATCCGAGTCACCGCTTAGGTGTGCCTTATCCGCGAGGCTTTGCGGCATCGCACAATGCCGGCTACGCATATCGTTCTCCGCAGGTCGCTGGCTTTGAGGGCAATTCGTATCGGAATACGGCGCGGAGTGTCGCTCCACCGGCGCGCCCGGCATCGACACAGAACTCCGCACCTCGTTACATGGCCGCGAATCCACAGACACAGCATTATTCTCAGCCGAAATACTCCGAGCCGAAGTATTCGGCACCAAAATATTCGGCACCGAAGACGCCGAAGTTTTCCGCACCGAAGGCACCGCATTTTTCCGCGCCGAAAAATTCGGGCGGCGGGCATTCGGCTAAGAATTCTCACAAACGCTGATTTTCTCTTCCGCGGGATCGCAGACCAGCGCCGCAACGGGTATATGCTAACTCGAGGCGGATTTGGAGGCCTGTGAATCCTATGAAATTTCTTCTTACGACCACGCTAGTCGCGAGTGCGCTACTGTTCGGTCAGATTGCTTTCGCGCAGGGCCGCGGCGGTTCGGGCGCCGGCGGCCGGGGCCAGCAGGACACTCTGGTATCGCCTGAAGTGCATGCCGACCGCACCGTGACTTTTCGCCTTCGCGCGCCCCAGGCATCGGTGGTCACACTCACGGGCGACTGGCTGGCGACTCTCGCCTCGCCCACCGGCGGAACCGTACCGATGACGAAAGACTCACAGGGCATCTGGAGCGTTACCACCGCGCCTCTTGAAGCGAGCGTTCACCTTTACTTTTTCACCATGGATGGCCTCGCCATCGCCGATCCGATCAATCCGAAGATGAAGCTGCGCGTTCGGACATCGGCCAGTCTGGTGGAAGTGCCAGGCGATCCCGTTCCCGTCTGGCAGTTTCGCGACATCCCGCACGGCAGCATGGATTGGAACACGCAGCACTCCTCCGTTTACGGCGATACGCATGAATTCCTGGTTTATTTGCCACCGGGATATCACGCAGGGAAGGCGAAATATCCGGTGCTGTATCTGGTGCACGGCGCCGGCGATACGGCGCTCGGCTGGGGCACGGCAGGCGCTGCCAATCTGATTCTCGACAGCCTGATCGCGGAGAAGAAGGCTGTGCCGATGATTATCGTCATGCCGTTTAATGGCAGCAACGCTCCGGCGCCGGCCGGCGGCAGGGGCAATGGGGCGGCGGGCGGCAACACGCTCTTTGAAGACTACATGGTGAAGGAACTGATTCCGTTCGTCGATTCCAATTACAGAGTCGCGCCGGGCCGTCGGAATCGCGCGATGGCCGGGCTCTCGGCGGGCGGTGCGGCCACGTATAACGTCGCGTTCAAGCATCCGGAATTATTCAGCGCAGCCGGATTGTTCAGCGCGGCGGGCGGTGGCAGCTTCGAAACGCGCTATCCGCAACTGGCGGCGGACCCGAAGGGCACGAGCGCGAAATTCCCCGTGATCTGGATCGGTTGCGGCACGTCCGATCCGCTCGATCAGGGCGCAAAGTCGCTTGATGCCGAACTGACGAAGCTGAAGATCAACCATACTTATAAGGATCGCGACGGCGGTCACGTGTGGCCGGTCTGGCGCTGGGCGCTGAGCGAGTATGCGCCGTTGATTTTCAAAAAGTAGCGCTCTCTCTCCGAGCTGCGCTTAGCGGCTGCGCGACATGTCGCTCGAAGTTCCGCCCGCCGCCGGCACATAGCATTTCAGCGTGTAATCCATCACCATGCGGTCGGCGTTGAAGCGCCAGCCGAGAGTGCGAATCGTCCGCTTCATGCGTTTGATCCAGCCGCGCGGCAGCCCGTCGCGGTCGCGCTGGTAATAGAGCGGAATGACTTCGTCTTTCAGCACGCGATAGAGATCCTCGCCATCGCGCTGGTCGTGAACGTCCATGTTCGAATGCGTCCGGCCGGTGCCGATGGCGAAGCCGTTCATGCCGTCATACGCTTCCGCCCACCAGCCATCCAGCACCGACAGGTTGAGGCCGCCGTTGAGCACAACCTTCTGTCCGCTGGTGCCGGAAGCTTCGAGCGGACGCCGCGGATTGTTCAGCCACACATCCACGCCCTGCACCAGATGGCGACCCACGTTGATGTCGTAATCTTCGATGAACACAAAGCGATCGGCGAACTGCGAATCGCGCATCAGTTCGGCAATCTGCTGCAGGACGCGCTTGCCCGGTTCGTCGCGCGGATGGGCCTTGCCCGCGAACACGAACTGCACCGGCCGCTTGGGGTCGTTGACCATCGCGCCGAGGCGCTCAATATCCGCCAGAATCAGGTTCGCCCGCTTATAAGTGGCGAAGCGGCGTCCGAAACCGATGGTCAGAGCATCCGGACTCAGCACCTTGCCAAGCCGGTTCACGGTGGATGCCGATTCGTGCCGCAGCCCCGCCTGGGCCTGCTCGGTGGCGCGGCGGCGAATGAAATCGAGCATACGCGCTTTCAAACTGAGGTGCGTTTCCCAGAGTTCCGCATCGTCGATGTTCTCGATGCCTTCCCAGATGCGCGATTCGCCGGAATGCTGGTGCCAGTTGGTTCCCAGATGCCGGTCGTAGAGCCGGAACATCTGCGGGGCCAGCCAGGTGGGCACGTGCACGCCGTTCGTAATGTGGCCGATGGGCACGTCTTCCTCGGCGCGACCAGGAAACAGGCCGGTCCACATGGCGCGCGAAACTTCGCCGTGCAGCGACGATACCGCGTTGGCGCGCCGCGAAAGTTTCAGGCCCAGCACGGTCATGCAGAATTCGTGGTGGTGCCCGGAATGCTCCGCGCCCAGTTCCATCAGCGTCTCGTGCGAAATGCCGAGTTCCTCGCGCAAGGGTCCCAGGTGCTCATCGATCAGGTCTGCGCCGAAACGGTCATGGCCCGCGGGCACGGGCGTGTGGGTGGTGAAGCAGACTTCGCGTGCCACAATGGGCACGGCGTCGTGAAAACCGATGCCCTCGTCGATCATGCGCATGCGAATGGCTTCCAGCACCGCGAAGCCGCTGTGCCCTTCGTTCATGTGGAAGACGCCGGGCGTAATCCCCATGGCGCGCAGCGCGCGCACGCCGCCCACACCAAGCAGCAACTCCTGGCGGATACGCGTGCGCGCATCGCCGCCGTAAAGCTGTGAAGTCAGTTGCCGGTCTTCGGGAAGGTTGCCCTCCACGTCGGAATCGAGCAGCAACAGATCGATTCTTCCCACTTTCACGCGCCAGACTTTCGCCTTAATATAGCCGCGGCGGGTATTAATCTGGATCGTGACCGGCACGCCTTCCGCGCCGATCGCCGGCTCCATGGGCAGGGAACTGACGTCGGTGGGCAGATAGTCTTCCTGCTGCCAGCCGCTCGAATCCAGGCGCTGCCGGAAATAGCCGTGGCCGTAGAACAGGCCGATCGCGACCAGCGGAATATCCAGATCCGAAGCGCTCTTGATGTGGTCTCCCGCCAGCACGCCGAGCCCGCCCGAATAGATCGGTACCGATTCGTGAATGCCGAATTCAGCGGAAAAATAAGCTACAGGCCGGGGCCGCAGCACGCCCGCATAAGTGGCGCCCCATGTCCGATCCGAGTTCAGATATTTCTGCTGGCGACGGTAAGCGTCATTGATGCGGCTGTGCAGCATCAATTCGCCGGCGCGGCGCTCAATGGCCGCCAGCGGCATTTCCGATAGCAGCGAAATCGGATTATGGTTCAGCGCGCGAAAACGCACCGGATCCAGTTCGCGGAAGATCGTGGTGATTTCGTGATCCCAGCTCCAGCCCAGATTGCGGGCCATGGCCCACAGCCGTTCGAGCGTAGGCGCGATAAAACGGCCCAGCAGACGGGCCTCGCTGATCACAGGCCCCACTTCGTTGGCCGCTTCCATGAGCATGCGGATTTCGTCGTTCTGAAAAACCCGCGCTTCCACCGTCTGCACCACCAGAACACCCTGCAGCACCCCGCGATCGATCACGGGCACGCCGAGAAAAGACTGATACGATTCCTCTCCCGATTCGCCGAAGAATTTATGGCGCGGATGCGTGTCCACCTGGCTGACCGCGACGGGTTGCACGGATTCGGCAACCAGTCCCGCCAGGCCTTCATGCAGCGCCAGACGTAGCGTACCAATACATTCGGGGCGCAAGCCCACGGTTGCGGCCAGCACGAGATTGGCGCGATCGGGTTCCAGCAGGTACGCGGAACAGACGTCGGTCTGGAATCGCCCGGCAATCAGCGCGACCACGTTCATCAGCGTTTCAGCCGGTTTGCCCCCCTCCTTGGTCAGCTTGGCGATCTCCTCAAGCGTCAGGACATGACTTTCCGTAAGGTCCGTTTGTGCATACCGGAAGGTTGCGCTCATTCAATATTCTCCAGAGTTCTGATCGACCGGGTTCAGAGCGCCAGACGTGGGCGGGAATTCCTCATTGTACATCCCGGTGCGCGATTCACGCGCGGCGAAATGCGCCGCTCCCATTCGTTAGCTTTTGGCGCTATGACCAACCGCATCCAGGGGCCAAGGAGGCCGAATCGGTACTTTACTCGCCTGCCGTTCCCACGCAAACTGAGGTCATGTCGCCCAGAGAATCCCGCAGGTACCAGTACCCTGTTTGTCCGGCTTACCCTCAACAGTTCCCACGGCGCGCCGATCTGGTTTCTTTCACTATAATTCCGCATTCCGGAGCCGAGGGCCTGATGAAACGTATGAAGATCGGATTTACAAGACCGCTGTCGCTGCTGCTGGTAACGGCCACAATCGCGCTGGGCGGCACCGTTTCGCCACAATTGAGCTCGATGCCACCGAACCAGCCGGTCCAGGTCATCGTTCAGTACGCTCCTTCGCTCGTGGGCTCGCTGCTTTCGACGGTGTGTGGCACGCTGAATCTGATCGAACTGCTGCCTGGCGGCGAACTTTGTTCCACAACCGTGGCCGGCGCGCTCGGCCTCGCGCAGAATCCGGCGGTCGCCCACGTTTCGGTCAACAATCCACTCCTCGGCATGGGCGCCGCGGTGCCCGTTTACGACTACATGCCCGAAACCGTCCAGCCGGCATCGGCCACCAGCGGCTCCGCCAATACGAATCTGGGGGCGGGCGTTGGCATCGCCCTGATCGATAGCGGAATCCATGTCAATCAGGACCTCACCGGCAATGGCACGAATACCTTCAGCCTGGCCAACCTGTTCCCGAACGTCACCTACGCCGAAAGCTTTGTCCCGGGCGAAGGCGTCGACGATTATTATGGTCACGGCACGCACGTGGCGGGCATTATCGCCGGGAACGGCTCCAATTCGTACGGTCCGGCCTACCTTCACGACATCCACGGCGTGGCTCCCGGCGCTCATCTGATCAGCCTCAAAGTTCTGGACCGCAACGGCCAGTCGAACGACGCGGAAGTGATTCAGGCGATCGAACGCGCCATTCAGCTGCGCGCGATTTACAACATCAAAGTCATCAACCTTTCGCTTGGCCGCCCGGTTTTCGAGAGTTATAGAAACGATCCGCTCTGCCAGGAAGTGGAGAAAGCATGGCTTTCCGGCATCACCGTGGTCGTTGCCGCGGGCAACGGCGGGCGCAACAATCTGGCGAACACCAACGGCTACGGGACCATCACCGCGCCCGGCAATGATCCGCTCGTGCTCACCGTCGGAGCCATGAATACCGAGAGCACCGCCTCCCGCGCCGACGACCTGATGACCACTTACAGCTCGAAAGGGCCTTCGCTGATCGACCTTGTGGCAAAACCGGATCTGGTCGCGCCCGGTAATAAAATATTCTCGATTCTTGCTCCCGGAGCCACCCTTGAAACTACGGAAACCGGCGGCCAGGTGCCGCTGGCTTCCTACGTGAAGAACCCGTCCGCGGGTGGAAGTTCCAGCTACTTCATACTGAGCGGGACCAGCATGGCCTCCGGCGTAACCAGCGGCGCGGCCGCGGCCCTGATCGGAAGTCAAAACCTGACGCCCGATCAGGTGAAAGCTCGCCTGATGCTGACCGCCACCAAGAACTTCCCGGCCACTTCCGTCATCACCGACCCCACGGTCAATCAGACCTTCACGATTCAATACGACCTCTTCACCGTCGGCGCGGGCTACCTGGATCTGGACGCCGCGCTGGCGAGTACCGCGACCCTTCCGGCGGGCACGAACGCGGCCTCGCCCATAGCGACAATCGCGGCAAATCCCAATCCGCAAACGCCCGTATATATGGCGAATTCTTCGCAATCCGCCGTATGGGGGTCAAGCGCCGTATGGGGGAGTTCCGCGGTATGGGGTTCTTCCGTCTGGAGCGCCGATTCAGGCTCGTCGGCAGTATGGGGCTCATCGGCGGTCTGGGGCTCGTCAGCGGTCTGGGGCTCGTCAGCCGTATGGGGTTCATCCGCAGTATGGGGCAGTTCGACAGACTCCGCGACTTCCGCCGTATGGGGAAGCTCAGCCGTCTGGGGCTCATCCACCGAAAGCGGCGCAGTCAACGGCGATCCGGACACCGGCGGCAATTAAGCACGTCGTTTCGTAAGTTCGCCGACGTATTTCGCCGTACCGGTTCCCTCACCGTCGCTGCTCGGAACGATGCCTCTTACCGAGCCGCGACTGTAAAGGAGCGATTGCACAACGGCCGGTAAAATACGTGCCCTGAATTCAGAAACGACGTACTAAGCACTGTCAGTCAATAACATGACCGGATTTGTGGGGCAGGCAAGATTGCCTACAGCCGCCTTCCGGGCGACCGGATAGGCTGGCAAGCCAGTTCGCAGGCAAAATTGCGTGCCACACACTTCCATGACAAGTGCAGGGCGAATGGAACCGTTATTCCCTGACACACCTAACCGATGCCGGCACGCTCTTTGGCCGGCGCCAGCGTACGCAGCGCCTTAATGGCGGCGAGGTAATCGTAGCCGCTGCGCGTGCGAAAACTCAAATAGCGCGTGCCCAGGTAAAGGCCGATTCCGTAATCGCCGCCCGTTGTGCTGGCGCGGCTGGGACTGCGCGAGTTGAAATTGTTTGGCTGCCAGCCGGATAACTGATCCCACGACACGTCGGTCGGTTTTTCCTGGCCTTTGCTATGGTAATGAAGCCCGGTGGAATCGATGGTCACCGAGACCACGTTCTCGTCGCCGTAGATGGGACCCTCGACCGACCCTTCGTTGTGGGCCTCAACGATGACGGGCGGAATCGCCTTAGTGGCCTTTTTCGCCCTCGCGGCGGTTGATTTCGCGGCGCTGGTCGGTTTTGCGGTCTGGCTGAACACCGATGAGGCCGCGAGATACGCAGCCACCAGAATACTCAGCGATCGAATGCGCATTATCGTCGGCCAGAATCAGCCGCGCGCTTTGGCGACTTCAATCGCCTTATTCAGAATGACGTCGTCGCCCGACTTTTTAGCCGCCGGCGCAGGCGTCGCATCGTCCTCTTCGGGATCGCCAGTGCCGGCATCGGGATCGATAACGACCGTCTCGGGAGTCACGCCATTGTCCTGGATCGATTTTCCATCCGGCGAATAATACTTCGCTACCGACAGGATGACCGCGCCGCCATCTTCCATCGTGATGGGGTGCAGCACCGAGGCATCGCCATAGGTGCGCTCGCCAACCACCGCCGCGCGCCTGGAACCCTGCAATCCCGCCGCCGCCACTTCAGCCGCCGCCGCCGTGCCGCGATTCGTCACTACCACCAGCGGCAGTGAGGAAATCACTTTCTTCGCATCGGCCGTGTAATCCCTGCGCGGAGACTTCTGCCCCTGCGAATAGGTGATCAGACCGCTGCTCTGGAAAAGGTTGGCCAGTTCGGCACCGTCTTCGGGATCGCCCGTGGCGCAGTTACGCACGTCGAGGATCAGCTTCGTCGCTCCCTGCTTCTGCAGATCGAGCGCCGCCGTGGCAACTTCCTTCACCTTGCCGGTGCCGAATGTAGTCGCCCTGATATATCCAATCTGCCCATCGAGCATGCGCGACTCCACCGGCGGATTCGCCACAATGGTCCGCGTCAGGGTCATCTTCTGGGGCTCGGGCTTGCGCCGCAGCACCGACAGGTCCACCGTTGAGCCCGGCTCTCCGCGCAACAGCAGTTTCGCATAAGCCAGCGGCATATCGCGGCTGCCCACGCCGTTGATCGATTCGATGTAATCGCCGTTTGAAAGGCCAGCCTTATCGGCGGGCGAACCGGGCACGGCCGAAACCACTACGATATAGCCATACTTCTTCGCCAGCACCATGCCGAGATCGGCCGGGTGCCCGTCGGAGTTCTTCAGGTACTCCTTATATTGCGTCGCGTTGAGATAGCTGGCGTAGGGATCGATCGATTCCAGCAGCCCATTCAGCGCTCCCAGCGTGACGTTGGGAATATTCGGCTCTTCCACGTATTCAGTCGAGATGTAGGAGAGCACCTGCGAGTAGACATGCAGGTGTTTGTACACATCGGCGTCGGACGATCCGGTATCCGCCGCGGCTCCCTTACTGACCACGCTTCCGAACAGAAGCAGGGCCACCATGACGGTAGACGATAATACGACGGTAAACCGGGCGCGATGGTTCATAAGATTTGGACGCGGAGAGACGGCTAAACGGTTGCCGTGCTCCCCTGCATTTCCCTATTATATGTCCATTTCCCGCGCGGCCGCGCCCAAAGACTGGCTTGCCCAGGCGTAAAAGAGTGTGCGGGGGATGTAAACTGGCCTTGCAACCCGCCTATGCCCAACATCGTATGCCAAACATAATGATGCTCAAAGAGATCCGCCAGCAGCCTCAGGCGCTCGAACGTACGCTCGCGCACCAATGGAAGCATGCGGCGAAATTTCGCGCGTTTCTCGAAACCCGCAGGCCGCGGCTGGTGGTGATCGTAGCCCGCGGGACCTCCGACAATGCCGCCCAGTTTGGCCGCTATCTGATCGAGATTCTGACCGGGATTCCGGTTTCGCTCGCCGCTCCCTCCGTGCATTCCATTTACGGCGCGCGGCTGGATTATAAGGATGCGCTTGTGGTGGGGATCTCGCAATCGGGCGAATCGACCGACATTAGCGCTGTCCTGGCCCAGGCTCGGGAATCCGGAGCCATGACCGTCGGCATTACCAACGAGCCGGCCAGCACGCTCGCGAATCTCGCGGAACACGTGTTTCTGGTGCGCGCGGGCCGCGAAAAAAGCGTCGCCGCCACCAAAACCTACACCGGCCAGCTCATGTCGCTCTACCTGCTGGCTTACGCGCTGGGCGCGAAAATCCGCCTGGAGGATTTGCAGGCGATTCCCGCCGTGGCGCAGGCGGCGCTGGGGCTCGAATCCGAAATCGTTTCTCTTGCCGAGCGTTTCCGCTACATGCGGCACGCGGCAGTCGTGGCGCGCGGCCTGAATTACGCCAACGCGTTCGAGTTCGCCCTGAAGATGATGGAGACCTCTTACGTGGTGGCGGAGCGGTTCTCCGCGGCCGATTTTCTCCACGGTCCCATCGCGATTGTGGACCGCGAACTGCCTGTTTTCGTGTTCGGCCCCTCCGGTCCCGCCTGGGCGTCCCTGCGGGAAACACTGGAGAAGTTGCAAACTCTGAACGCCAGTGCGGTGATCATCACGGATAAGAGCAATCGCGAAGCGGCAGCGTTCGCCTCGACCGTGATCCGTGTTCCACTCGCGCTGCGCGAAATGTATACGCCGATTCCGTACATTATTCCCGCGCAATTATTTGCCGCCGCGCTGGCCGGGGCCAAGGGTCTCGATGCCGATCAGCCGCGCGGTCTGCGAAAGGTGACGCAGAACCTTTAAGGCCGGCACACACGTGCACCAAAAAACCCGTTCCCGTCGATTTTCCAACTCTATTTCCCTGCCTGTCAGTAACTTACAAAAAAACCGCCTTCGAATCCACTCCCACCAGTGCTACCGTTTCAAGTAGGAGCCAGCCACCGGTGAATAACGCCAGCGTCTTACAGCAAACGCGCTTCGCCGCGCGAGATGCGCACTTCGCCATGGCCGGAACGCCCCCAAACAATATCTCCTATATTGCTGTAGATAAAGCGCTTAAATGTAAAATGGCTCTGTTTTTTCGGATACGTGAAAGGCTCGCTCCCAGGCTCCGGCCATGAATCCCGAGAACACGCCCAACGCCGCTCCCCGCGCGCTCATCGACAAATTCCGCGCGGTCATCCATCGCCGCGTCCGCTACCGGATCACCGGCGGCGGCATCCTCTATTTCGTCGCGCTTCTGCTGGTCGGTTTCGCGTCTTTCCTCACCGCGAACAACCTCCTGTTCCTGATGTTTTCGGCCATGCTGGCCATCCTGCTGGTGTCCGGCTTTCTCAGCCGCCTGATGCTGTCGGGCCTGGAACTCGAACTGCTGCTCCCCGAACACGTCTGGGCCAGAACGCCATCGCCGGCCCGCGTCCGCCTTCGCAACCTGAAGCGCATCACGCCCTCCTTCTCGCTCGAACTGACCGGCCAGCGCACCATCCTTTCTAATTCCCCGCCCATCCTGACCGCGCCCGTCTACTTTCCCGTCATACCCGGCCGCGCCACAGCAGAGGCGCCCGTCGACGTCACCTTTCCCCATCGCGGCCGCCACAAAGAGAACGTGTTCCTGATCTCCACCCGTTTTCCCTTCGGCTTTCTCCGCAAATCCACCACGCTCGCGCTCCAGAAAGAGACCATTGTTTACCCTGCGCTCGAACCGTTCGCCGGCGCGGGCACCCTGCTCGATCAATCCGCCTCGGGCGAGCTTGAAACGGCAGTGCGCGGCCTCGGGCGCGATTTCTATCGCATACGGCCCTACGAACCGGGCGACAGCGCGCGCCATATCGATTGGAAAAGTTCCGCCCACACCGGCGTTCCCCACATCCGCGAATATACGCGCGACGAGCAGGGCACGGTGGAGATCTTTCTCGACCGGCGAACGCAGGCCGGCAACAGCCGGGCGTTTGAGGCGGCCGTGGAGCGCTGTGCGTTTCTGGTGTCGAATCTGGGTTCGGGCGATTCCAGTGTGCTGTTTAGCTCCCAGGGATTTACGCAATTTGCCGCGGAAGAGCCGGAATTCTACGTTATCCTGAAATATCTGGCGCTGACAGAGCCTTTAATCGCAGTAACTTCCGGCGTAGGAACCGAGTCTCTTTTTAGAGCCAGCCGGGTGCAGGTTGTTTTCAGCTCCCGTCCGGAAGATTTCGAGGGGACCGGGTGGGCTGATGCATTTTTTGTCGAACCGGCCGAATGAACCCGGCGTCCGGCGCGTTAACTTTATTAATTGAGTCAGGAGAAGGCATGAATTTACGCACGAACACCCCGTTGAGTTATGCGCGAACGCTCTCGGCGGCCGGCGTTCTGGCCCTGTTGCTGGGCGCGCTGCCCGCATTCGCGCAGGTGACCGCGGCCATTTCGGGCAGAGTGGAAGACCCTTCGGGCGCGGGCGTCGGCGGCGCGGATATCACGGTGAAGAGCGTTGAAACCGGCGCCACCCGTACCGCAGTTTCGAGTGATACCGGCAACTACCGCGTCGATTCGCTGCCGCTCGGGCCCATTGAAGTGCAGGCGGGCAAAACGGGCTTTCAGACGGTGAACCGGACCGGCGTCAGCCTCGTGGTGGGTCAGGACGCCACGGTCAATCTGCAGCTTCCCGTGGGCAACAAAGTCGACCATATGGATGTGGCGGAAGGCATCCCGACCGTCAATATCACCACTGCGCCCATCTCGGGCCTGGTCACCGAACAACTGGTCAAGGATCTCCCGCTCAACGGCCGCAGCCTCGACAACCTGATCGCCACCAATCCCGGCGCGCTCAACTACAGCGCCTACCATAGTTCGGGAACCACCACCAGCGACGGCAATACGTTTTCCGTGGCCGGCCGGCGTCCCGGCGATAATCAGTTCCTGCTGAACGGGGTTGAATACAGCGGGTCGAGCCAATTGGCCGTGACGCCGGGCGGAGTCAGCGGCGAGTTGCTCGGTATCGATGGCATCCGCGAGTTCAACGTCCTCAGCGATACCTACGGAGCGCAATACGGCAAACGGGCCGGCGCTCAGGTCGTCATCGTGACGCAATCGGGCGGCAATGTGGTGCATGGCAGCCTGTTCGAATTCCTGCGCAACAGCGCGCTCGATGCGCGGAATTTCTTCGATCAGGGCAATGTGCCGCCATTCCGCCGCAATCAGTTCGGTGGCGCGCTGGGCGGCCCGATCCGTAAGAACAAGCTCTTCCTGTTTGGCAATTACGAAGGTTTCCGGCAATCGCTGGCCCTGACCAGCGTCAGCGTGGTGCCCGATTCGCAGGCGCGTCAGGGCCTGCTGCCCAACGCCACCACCGGCGTCTACGCGAAAGTGGCGAATCTGAACGTTGGCATGCTGCCTTATATGGTGCTGTGGCCTGTCGGCAACGGCCCGGAACTGCTGACCGCCGCGGGCCTGCCTACCGGCACGCAATACTCCTATAACAATCCTCATCAGGGGATTCACGAAGATTTCGGCACCTCGCGCGCCGATTACGCGATTTCCGACCGCGATACTGCGTCGCTTTTCTACACAGTCGACAACGGCAACAGCCTGCTCCCGCAGGCCGATCCTCTTTTTACCGACGGTGAGCAATTATCCAGTCAGGTGGCCAGCACCCAGGAGACGCACATCTTTTCCCCCACTCTGCTGAACACGATGACTTTCGGCTTCACCCGCGCAACTTTCAACTTCGACCCGGTGGCGACCACGCAGTTTCCGTCGAGCCTGTCGTTTGTACAGGGCGCTCAGCCCGGAGGGATCGTGGTCTCCGGCGCTGTCACCACAACCGGGCCCGGCGCCATCACCGCCGCGGGCACCAACAACGCGTCCAACTCGTGGAATCGCCGTAATATGTTTACTTACGCCGACGATGTGCAGTCCACGCATGGCATCCATCACTTCAGCGCCGGCGTTTGGTTCCAGCGTCTCCAGGATAACGAGGATTCCGGGTCGCGCCAGCTGGGCGTAGCCACGTTCTCCACGATCACGACGCTGTTGCAGGGCACGGTCAGTACTTTCCAGGTGATCCCAAACGCCAATGAACTCGGCTGGAGAAGCTGGTATGGCGCATGGTACGCGCAGGATGAGATTCAT